>Ga0164243_10001834_pt1 | contig 35637 bp, 34 predicted proteins | sample OricompcompostOP_FD_108781 | JGI IMG/M metagenome (GOLD analysis project Ga0164243, IMG submission 108781) | Organic Plus compost microbial communities from Emeryville, California, USA - Original compost - Organic plus compost (OP) | ecosystem: Engineered > Solid waste > Mixed feedstock >...
ATCCTCCCGTTAATTTTTTTATTGCCCTTGTCGGTGGATGTTTGCCATTGTTATGCCGGTCTTGTGCACAAAACGACAGACGTCGGGCCGGCGCATGGTTTAATTTTTAAATACATTAAAAAATGGCACTTAAACAACAAGCCCTGAGTGGCTTTAAAAGAATGACGGATGACAGGATCGCCACCGCGGTTTCAACGATCATCCAGGCAATGACGGGAAATGAGCATTTCCCCGATCCGGTTCCAACATTGGATGTGGTGCAAACTGCCCTCGATGATTACAGCTTGAAATTGGCGACTGCCGCTAAACGGGGCAGCCCAGAGGATACGGCGCTGAAGAACGAGAGCAAGGCTGCTTTGGCTTTGCTGATGAAACAGCTATCAGTCTATGTGACTACTGCGGCGGGGGAGACGCTTTCGGTACTGCTGAGCTCCGGTTTCCCGGTTTCCAGTTATCCCACCATTGGCAAGCCGCCGCTCGTGGTGGAGGACATCAAGCTCATCGATGGCCGTCAAAGCGGACAGCTACAACTGTTGTTCTCTAGCCAGCGGAATGTACTGCTTTACGAATACCAGTACACGCAGGAAAAGAACGCTTTGGGGGAACCGCTTTGGGGGGATATTTACCGCACCTCTTCCAGCCGTGACAACTTGATCCAGGCCATGCCCTTCACCCGTTGTTACGTCAGGGTACGGTCGGTGAACCGGCATGGTGAGTCGGAGTGGAGTGAAACTGTATCACACATCGGGAGGTGATCGCGGGCCAGGGTGCTGTGGTCAGCTACCTGATGAGCTTGCTGCTACTGCGCTGGAAGAAATAAAAAAATGATAGCCATCGCATCGGCTGTATCTGTATGGGGTACAGCCGATTTTTTATTAGCGAGAGTAATCCAATGGTCTTTCGCTTCATTTTAGATAATGATAATGATAGCTCCTTTTCGTTTCCATTCTTTAAATCTTTCGGGGTATCTTATAAAAAATTTAATAAAAATTTTAGGGATTGTAAAAAATATCGCTAATTTTACCCCGCCTAAATACAGCAGAATCCAAAATGGACTAAATTCGCCAATTGTTTTTTGTCATTTTTTCTGTTTTTTTACATACTGTTATTTTTCTTGCCGGTTCGTGCGCGGGTAAAAAATGATTCGACCCGAATCGGAAGGGGAGAGAACGGACAGTGTACATGGGGAAAGAACGCATATGATAAATTTAAAACATGAAGATTAAGAAAATCCTAATTGCCAACCGGGGTGAGATTGCCATTCGTATAAGCCGGGCCTGTAATGAGTTGAATATCCACACAGTGGCCATTTATACTTTCGAAGACCGTTATTCCCTGCATCGTTATAAGGCGGATGAAGCATATCAGATCGGGGAGGAAAATGATCCTCTTAAGCCTTATCTGGATATACAGACGATCATCGAAATGGCGAAATCGAGTGGTGCTGATGCCATTCATCCGGGGTATGGGTTCTTGTCTGAAAATCCGGATTTTGCGCGGCAATGTGCCGAGAACGGCATTATTTTTATTGGCCCGCGTCCGGAGGTGATGTTGGCATTGGGGGATAAGGTGACGGCGAAGGAGGTGGCAATAAAGGCGGAAATTCCGATTATTGAGAGCAATAAAGAGCGGCTTACGGAGGAAGCAGTTGCGATCAGTGAGGCCAATCGTATTGGTTATCCGCTTATCTTGAAAGCTGCCGCCGGTGGCGGTGGCCGGGGCATGCGCATCGTGCGGACGGAGGATGAGGTGAAACGTTCTTTCGCGGAAGCCCGCAGTGAAGCCAAGAATGCTTTCGGTGATGAGACGATATTTTTGGAGAAATTTATTGAACGCCCACGTCATATCGAAGTGCAGATAGTTGCTGATAATTATCATAATGTGAGGCATTTATATGAAAGGGATTGTTCGGTGCAGCGCCGTTTTCAGAAGGTGGTGGAAGTGGCACCTTCCTTGAACCTGAAGGGGGAGACACGCGAGAAATTGTATGATTATGCTACCCGTATCGCGAAGGCGGTGGATTATAACAACGTGGGTACGGTGGAGTTTTTGGTAGATAGTGACGAACGGATTTATTTTATTGAGGTAAATCCCCGGATACAGGTAGAGCATACGGTGACGGAAATCATCACAGGCATCGACCTGATCAAGACGCAGATTTATATTGCCGATGGCTACCACTTGAATGATCCGGAAATTGGGCTCGGGGAGCAGGATAAGATCATGAAAAATGGCTTTGCCATGCAATGCCGCATTACTACGGAAGATCCGGCAAATGGCTTTAAACCTGATTATGGTACTTTGATTACTTACCGCAACGCGGCAGGTTTTGGTGTCAGGCTGGATGAGGGAAGTACTTATGCGGGCATGAAGATCAGTCCGTTCTTCGATTCCATGCTCGTGAAGGTAAGTACCTCGGGGGCTACACTTCTTGATGCGAGTCGCAAAATGAACCGCGCGCTACGCGAGTTTAGGATCAGGGGGGTAAAAAACAATATCCAGTTTTTGGAGAACATCATTAACCACCCGACTTTTACTTCAGGCAAGGCAACGGTGAATTTTATCCAGGAACATCCTGAGTTGTTCCAGACGGGCTCGCGGCTCGACCGGGGAACGCGCATTCTTTCTTTCTTGGGCGATGTTGCCGTGAACGGAAATCCGGATGTGCGGAATGAAGTGTCCAAGAAGTTCGAGAAAGCAATTGTGCCGCCTTTTGACCACACGGCTCCTTATCCTAAAGGAAGCAAGGACCGGCTCACGGAACTGGGACCAGATGCGTTCTGCCAATGGCTGAAAGAGGAAAAGCAGATTTATTATACGGATACGACTTTCCGCGATGCGCATCAATCGCTGTTGGCAACGCGCATGCGCACTTACGATATGTTAAAGGTGGCGGAAGGCTATGCGAAAAATCATCCGCAGACTTTTAGTATGGAAGCTTGGGGCGGGGCAACATTTGATGTGTGCCTGCGCTTCTTGCATGAAGATCCCTGGAGCCGACTGGAAAAGTTAAGGAAGGCTATTCCGAATATTCTCCTTCAGATGTTGATCCGTGGGATGAATGGTGTGGGATATGCGGCCTATCCGGATAACCTTATCGAGTCTTTTGTTGAAAAAAGTTGGGAGAAGGGGGTGGATGTTTTCCGCATTTTCGATTCCCTGAACTGGATGGAGAATATCGCGCCTTGTATCGACATGATACGGAAGCGGACAGAAGGTATTGCTGAGGGTTCTTTATGTTATACGGGGGATATCCTTGATCCGAAACGCACGAAATACGATCTTAAGTATTACTTGCGCATGGCGAAAGACCTGGAGAATGCCGGTGCGCATATTCTGGGGGTGAAAGACATGTCGGGCCTCTTGAAACCTTATGCCGCGAGTGAGTTGATCAGCGCGCTGAAGGATACAGTTAATATTCCGATCCATCTACATACCCATGATACTTCTTCGTTGCAAACGGCGACTTATATGAAGGCTATTGAAGCGGGTGTGGATGTGGTGGATTGTGCCATCGGTTCTTTATCGGGACTGACCTCGCAGCCTAATTTGAATGCGGTGGTGGAGATGATGCGTTTCCACGAGCGGGAAAATCCTTATGATATCAAATCCCTGAACCAGTACAGCGATTACTGGGAAGCAGTGCGTACGCATTATCATGTATTCGAATCGGGCATGCAGGCTAGCTCTGCGGAGGTTTTCCAGCATGAGATTCCCGGCGGACAGTACTCTAATTTGAAACCCCAGGCGGTTGCTTTGGGCCTTGGTGATCATTTTACGGAGATCAAAGAACGGTATGCGGAGGTGAATGAACTTTTTGGCGATATCATCAAGGTGACGCCGAGTTCGAAGGTAGTGGGAGATCTCGCCCAGTTCATGGTAGCCAATAAGATCAGCAAGGAGGATATCTTCACCAAGGGCGAGCAGATTGCTTTTCCGGAATCGGTTGTTTCTTATTTTATGGGGGAAATCGGCCAGCCTGAAGGCGGCTTCCCGGAAGAGCTTCAGCGCATTATCTTGAAGGGCAGGAAGCCTTATACGGATCGCCCGAATAAGTACCTGGCACCGCTCGACCTGGAGGCTGAGTTTGCTGATTTTAAGAAAAAATTTGGGGAGGATCTTCATTATACGTCTTATCTTTCATATAAGTTCTACCCGAAGGTAACCGAGGAGGCGATTAAAATTTTTAGGAAATATGGGGATGTGTCGGTCGTGCCGACCAAGAATTTCTTGTATGGCATGAAGCCCGGTGAGGAGACGAGCATTGAGATTGCGCCGGGGAAAACTTTGTTGATCCGCCTTTCTTCTATTGGTCCGGCCGATGACAAAGGGATGCGCACGGTCTTCTTTAAGTTGAACGGGCAAACCCGTAACCTGGAGGTGCAAGACCGGACGATTAAAGTTACCCATCGCGAAAACCAAAAAGTGGATAAGAGCAATGAGAATCATGTGGCTTCACCGCTTCAGGGCTTGCTATCTAAGGTGTTTGTGAAACCGGGGGATAAGATCAAGAAGAACCAACCTTTGTTTGTCATCGAAGCGATGAAGATGGAATCAACGATAACCGCCACCAAGGATGGCGCCATTGACCAGTTGGTCCTCCAAGCAGGGGCAATGGTCAATACCGATGATTTGGTGCTGGTGTTGAAGTAGGTTTTAGGTGTTGGGTATGAGGTGTTAGGTATGAGGTGTTAGGTACGTCATTCCGACTAAACATAAAATGCGCATGGAGGAATCTAAGGAAAAAAGATTTCCCGGCTTCGTTGCACTGCGCTCGAAATGACGGAGAAATAAAACTGAAAGCCCATGACTGAAAGCTGATAGCTGAAGAAAAATAATTATCTTGGGACGAGCTTTTTGTAGGGTATTAGGTTTTAGGTATGAGGTGTTGGGTATTAGGTACGTCATTCCGACTAAGCATGCCATGCGCATGGAGGAATCTAATATAGATCTCTCGTTTCGTTGTACTGCGCTCGAAATGACGGAGAAATAAAACTGAAAGCCCATGACTGAAGGCTGATAGCTGGAGAAAAAATGGAAAAATTAGCAATCCTTGGGGCAGGAACCATGGGGCATTCCATTGCCTTGAATGCTGCTTGGCAAGGAATAGAGGTACGCCTGTATGGCGTGGATTCGGCAGACGTTGCACGCGGCCGTAATGGCATTGCTGAGAAAGTGCAGACCTTGCACCAGCATGGCTTGTTGGAAGAAAAAGAAATCGGGGCCCTCTTCGACCGTATTGAAACGATGACTTCGATAGAGGAAGCGACAGAAGGAGCAAGTTTCATTATCGAAGCCATTCCGGAGGACCTTGAACTCAAGCAAGCGCTTTTCAAACAGTTAGATGAGAGCTGTGCCGAGAATGTGATCTTCGCCAGTAATACATCGGGCTTAAGTCCGACTTTGATCGCATCGAAAAGCAAACATCCTGAACGTGTGGTGGTCACGCATTTCTGGAATCCTGCCCACCTTGTTCCATTGGTCGAGGTAGTGCGTGGCAGCCATACCAGCGATGCAACCGTGCAGCGGGCAATGGCCTTGTTGAAGCAGATGAAGAAGAAGGCCATTGAGGTGAAAAGGGAAGTGCCGGGCTTTGTGGCCAACCGCCTTCAATTTGCCCTTTTAAGGGAGGCCCAGTTTTTATTGGAAGAAGGGATTGCCACGAAGGAGGATATTGATGCTGCCGTTGCCTATTCTATCGGCCGACGACTTCCCGTTACGGGTCCCTTGTTATCTGCTGATATGGCCGGACTGGATGTGTTTGTCAATATTTCAAGTTACCTCTATGCGTCTCTAAGCAATGCTGAAACGACTTTTCCTAGCCATAAAAAACTGGTGGATGAGGGCAGGTCTGGTCAGAAAGCCCTGGGGGGTTATTACGATTGGGATGCTTCTTTTTCTGCAGAAATGAACCAAAAGCGCGAGGCGGAGCTGATCCGCTTCTTAAAACAGGATAGGGATACCGAATCAAAGTAGGAAAGCCAATGGATATCATTATCATTATCTTGCCCCTGTTATTGCTTATGTTCGTGGCATACCGGGGCTTCAGCGTGATCTTATTTGCCCCGATTGCAGCTTTATTGGCGGTGCTGCTGACCAATCCAGACTGGGTGCCGGTATTTTTCTCCAGCATCTTCATGGAAAAGATGGCGGGCTTTGTGAAGTTGTATTTTCCGGTTTTTCTGCTCGGTGCCATCTTCGGGAAAGTCATTGAGATGTCTGGCTTCGCCAAATCCATTACGCAGTCCATCATCCAATTGATCGGGGACGGCAAAGCGATATTTGCCATTGTCTTTGTGGGTGCCATCCTTACTTATGGAGGGGTATCTTTGTTCGTTGTCGCTTTTGCTTTGTACCCTTTTGCTTCGGAATTGTTCAAGGCGGCAGACATTCCCAAGCGACTGATCCCGGGAACGATTGCCCTTGGGGCCTTTACCTTTACCATGGATGCTTTGCCGGGCTCGCCGCAGATCCAGAACATCATCCCGACTTCTTTTTTCAATACCGATACCTGGGCGGCTCCCTGGTTGGGGCTCATCGGGAGTATCTTCATCTTTACGGTGGGAATGAGCTACTTGGAATGGCAGCGGCGGAAAGCGGCATCGAAAGGTGAGGGCTACGGCAGCAACCATATCAATGAGCCGGAAGAAACTGGGGAGATACGGCTTCCCAATCCGTTGTTGGCGATCTTGCCCCTCGCATTGGTTGCGGTATGCAATAAATTATTTACGGTGGGTATTGCGGCGCATTATGGGAAGACTTTCGATTTTTCTGCAATCGGACTGGGAGACATTCCTTCTGTTGAGATTTCGAAGCTGACCGGCATATGGGCGGTCGAAGGGGCCTTGGTTGTGGGCATCCTGACGGTCTTGGTGTTTGCCTTTAAAAAGGTGAAGGCGAATTTTACCGCAGGGATTAATCTGTCGATCGGGGGTGCCCTGCTTGCCACGCTCAATACGGCTTCTGAGTATGGTTTCGGCGGTGTTATTGCTGCCCTCCCCGGCTTTGCTACCATCAACAGCAAATTGGGTACCGCGATCCAGGATCCCCTGGTTAATGAAGCGGTAACGACGACAGCTTTGTCGGGTATTACGGGTTCTGCCTCGGGGGGCATGAGCATTGCCCTTGCGGCGATGGGGGAAACCTATTTGGCGAAGGCGAGGGAGTTGGGTATTGAGCCGGAGGTGCTGCACCGGGTGGCGTCGATGGCCAGCGGGGGCATGGATACCCTTCCCCATAATGGTGCGGTGATTACTTTATTGGCCATTACGGGGCTTACCCACAAGCAATCTTATGTGGATATTTTTGCGATGACCTTGATCAAAACCCTTGCAGTATTTTTGGTGATTGCGATTTATTACCTGACAGGGATTGTGTAATCAATCTTTTATTATTGGGCTGACCATCCGCCATCGATGGGAATTGCCGTGCCGGTAATGGTGGCGGAATGGTCGGAAGCGATCAGCAAAGCTGTTTCTGCGATGCTTTGGATGGGAACAAATTCCTTGACCGCTTGTTTGGCAAGAAATATTTTGCTGGCCACTTCTTTTTCGGGAATAGCATGGGCTTTGGCCTGGTCTTTTATCTGTTTTTCCACGAGTGGGGTTTTGACATAACCCGGACACAGGGCATTGCAGGTGATGTGATAGGGTGCGCCTTCCAGGGCAACGGTCTTTGTAAGGCCCACCAGGCCATGTTTGGCGGCGACATAAGCACTTTTATATTCAGAAGCTACCAAGCCATGGGCGGAGGCGATATTGATGATCCGTCCGAAGCCTTGCCGTTTCATATGGGGCCATGCCGCTTTGATCAGATGAAAGGCGGCTGTGAGATTAATGGCGATAATGGCATCCCATTTATTTTCGGGGAAATCTTCTATGGGGGATACATGCTGGATTCCGGCATTGTTCACCAGTACATCCAGGGAGCCGAAACGATCTATGCATTGGCTGACCAAACCTCTCAATGCTTCAGGTTCCAGCATGTTTGCTGGAGAGAAAAAGTGTTTTATGCCATGCCGCCGGGCGGTCTCCGCGGCTATTTCCTCCCCATCGGGTTCCAGGCCGTTAAATACAATATGATAACCCTTGGCTGCAAAAGCCTCTGCAATGCCCAAGCCGACCCCACTGGTACTGCCGGTAATAAGTACGGTTTTTTTCATTGGAATAGAATGAATGGAATGCCTTTGTTTAATTGAATAAGCACTAATCTGCTTTAAATATAAGGATTTGTGATCACTTTTTTTTACCCAATACCCAATACCTAACACCCAACACCCAACACCTCATACCCAATACCCAATACCTAACATCCATTTTAACAGATTCCGGATCGGAGTCCGGAATAACGCAAATGGCTGACAGCTGACCACTGAAGACTGATCGCCTCCAACCAACCACTAATACCCAATACCTAACACCCAATACCTAATACCTAACACCCAACACCTCATACCTAACACCCAATACCTAATACCTAACACCCAATACCTAACACCCAACACCCATTTGCATTTCCAAAATCAATTCTTAAATTTGCAAGCAAGTACTACAAGCAATCGACAAACAATACTTAGCCTATGCCCGTAGGCTCCACATCTTGAGTGATGGATACGTATATCCATCTACCTTATTTGCATCATGTAAAAAGAAAAACACAAAAGCGTAGGAATGCGCTTTATTATGCATTATTTTATCAATTCTGCTAATTGCTCATACACGCCTGCTGATTCCCCTTTAAAAATGCCGATAATCTTTTTGTCTTTATCCAGAAGTATTTTGGTGGGATAAATATTGATTACATATTGGGCGGCCACGTCATTTTCCCTATTATTGATCACATTCATCCATTGCAGCTTATTCTTTTTGATCGAAGCCAGCCAAGCATCCTGTTTGTCGTTACATGCTATCCCGAGAATCTCCAAGTTATTGGCATACTTGGTATAAAACGCTTTCATATTTGGGAAATCTTTAATGCACCAAGTACACCAACTGCCCCAGAAGTCCAATAATATATAATCTTTTTGAATAGAATAGAGTGAAACATCCTTGCCGTAGGGCGATTTCAACGTAAAGTCAGGTGCCTGCTTGCCGATGAGTATGCCCGCCTCGGTCAACGCCACCATATTTTTGGCATGGCGCTCGGTCTGCTGCTGAAGCAAGCCTTTGAATCTTCCTTCTTTCGCACTCTTACCCAGCATGGCGAGGTATCAAGGGGTTGTTGACATAAGAGAAATACCGCCAGTTCAGTGTTGGGATTGTTTTTTATAAAATCCAGTTCGGTCTTCTTGATTTGCTTGAAGGCAAGGCCAAGTTCATCCCGAAGTTCTTGCTGCTGTTCATTACCGTCTTTCCGACCATTTTTCAACAATAGCTGAAGACGTTCTGAGGTCAGGATCTGCTTTTTGGTGTCCATACGCATTTTCGCGAGATCCTTATTAAAGTCGGATCCTGATACAGCATAAGTCAAGAAATGATCCTTATCTATTTTCCCTGTAATTGAAAGGTGTTCATCAGCGTTAGGCATGAGAAAAAAGAAGTTGGACTGAAGGGCCTGTCCGCCGGCATGTTCCAATAGCCGCTTCGATTCAATTCTCATCATAACCGGCTCTTCAGCGGCGGCGGTATAGGTGAAGGAATCATTTTTAGACACGATTGTGTCCCGGTGAGGTTTCCCTGAAAAGTTGAGGCGTTGAGAAAAGGTCATGTATTCTACCCATAAGGTGTCATTTCCTAAATTTTTAATCTTTCCTGTGATTCGAGGATGTTGGGCGAAGAGCGCCAATGAAAAAAGCGAAAAAAAGGTGGTGAAAAACAACTTCATAGTGCGTGTATCTAAATTATTAATAGTTATGCTGGCAAGTGTACAACAAAGAACTATGCAATACAAGATACCTTGTTATATTAATAGTTGCCCAAGCTATACAGGTTGGGGATCCGACTGTTATTTTGAAAGCAGGCAGGAGAAGGACGGTCTTTCCCTCCATATTCCTTTAAAACTTTCCGCCTCGCCAGACGTTCTCCTCTCAATAGAACTTTTCTGACATGAGCCTCACGAAATACAAAGAGAAACGCGATTTCCGTAAAACCGCCGAACCGAAGGCGGGCAAGTCCAAACAGGGCACTAAGCTGCAATTTGTCATTCAAAAGCATGATGCCTCACGCTTGCACTATGATTTCCGCCTGGAAATGGAGGGGGTGTTGAAAAGCTGGGCGGTACCCAAAGGGCCGTCGACCGATCCGAAGACCAAGCGACTGGCGATGATGGTTGAGGATCACCCTTTTGATTATAAGAATTTTGAAGGGATCATCCCTAAAGGTCAATATGGGGGTGGGACCGTGATTGTATGGGATGAAGGAACCTACGAACCGATAGAGAAGATCAAGGGGAAGGACGCGCAGGAAAAACATTTGCTGAATGAATTGAAGTCGGGTTCTTTGAAAATTATGTTACACGGCAAAAAGCTGAAGGGCGAGTTTGCTTTGGTGAAAACCGAGGGCATGGGGGAGAATGCTTGGCTGCTGATTAAACATAAGGATGCCTATGCGTCAGCGGACGACATTACGGAGAAAGACAGATCCGTTGTTTCGAAAAAAACCATCGAAGAGATGGAGAAAGCGGGGGATAAGGTTTGGCAAAACGGGAGGGAGGAATCACTTAGGAAAGCCGGAAAAGCTAAGAAGAAGCCGGCAGATAAAGTGGTGGCGTCAAATTTTGCAGAGACTAAGGAGACGGAGCCCGCGCCGAAAAATAAAAGGGGTCTTGCGTCTTTGTTAAAAAAAGGCAAAAAAGCCAAGATGCCGATGGGCATGAAGCCTATGTTGGCTACTTTGGTGGATAAACCTTTTGATAATCCTGAATGGTTGTATGAGGTGAAATGGGACGGTTACCGCACCTTGGCATTTTGCCGGGAAAAGGGGGGTGTGGAATTGCTTTCCAGAAATAATAAATCCTTTAATGAGCGTTTTTATCCCATTTACCAGCTTTTGCAGGGATGGAAGAGGGACTTGGTGGTGGACGGGGAGATTATGGTAATCAACGAAAAAGGGATTGCTAATTTCGGTAACCTGCAGAATTGGCGGAGCGAGGCGGATGGGGAGCTGGTGTATTATGTATTCGACATGATCTGGTGTGAGGGTAGGGATTTGACAGGGCTTCCTTTGCATGAGCGGCGGGAGATCTTGGAAGCTGTATTGCCGCAGGGCGACGATCGCGTGCGGATCAGTGAGGTGTTTGAAGCGCAGGGAACGGATTTTTTTGAGGCGGCGACGAAGTTGGGACTTGAGGGGATTATTGCCAAGAGGGCAGATAGCGTGTATGTAAAGAATGACCGCTCGCGGGATTGGTTGAAGATCAAGGTAAATAAGCGGCAGGAAGTGGTGATTGGTGGCTTTACAAAGAATGAGGATACGCCGAAGCTTTTCAGCTCCTTGTTATTGGGGGTATATGAAAAGGGGCATTTGCAATATGTGGGGAAAGTGGGCACAGGGTTTACCGATAAAATACAGAAGGAGATGATGGCGCAGTTCAAACCCCTCATCGTGGGTAAAAGTCCGTTTGACCGGGCGCCGGATGTCAATAAACCTTCGCGCTTCCGCCCGGATCCGCCACATGCCAAGGCAACCTGGCTTAGGCCGGAATTGGTATGCGAAGTGGCTTTTGCCGAAGTGACCAGTGATGGGGTGTTCCGCCATCCTTCATTTAAGGGTATGCGGAACGATAAGAAGGCCAAGGAGGTAGTGCGGGAAAATGAAGTGGAAACAAAAGCGCTTGTGGATGCTGAACTCCCAGATGAAACGGAAACCAAGCCGGTAAGCAAGGATCGGCATATCGGGGCGATAAAACCCCCTAAATCGGCCGGCCGTAAAACCTTGCTCAATCCGAATGATGAAACCCAAGTGCGCAAGATTAAGGGGCATGAATTGAAATTTACCCATTTGAGTAAATTGTACTGGCCTGAGGATAAGGTGACGAAACGTGATATGTTAAATTATTACTATCAAATTGCTGATTATATCTTGCCTTACCTGAAAGGTCGCCCGATGTCCTTGAACCGATTTCCGGGTGGCATTGAAGGGGAAAGCTTTTATCAAAAGGATGTGAAAGATAAGGCACCGGAATGGGCGGATACATTTCCTTATACTACGAGTGAGGGGGAAGAGAAGGAATACTTGTTGGGCAACGGGGAGGATGCTTTGTTGTGGATGGCCTCTTTGGGTTGTATTGAAATGAACCCTTGGTTTTCCCGGGCCGCATCGCCCGATAACCCAGACTATTGTGTCATTGACTTGGATCCGGATAAGAATACCTTTGATGAGGTGATACAGGTCGCCCGTATCATAAAAGAGTTGTTGGATGAGCTGGACGTGCCGGGCTATGCCAAGACTTCCGGTTCTACAGGGATACATATTTATATTCCTTTGGGGGCAAAATATACGTACGACCAATCGCAGCTTTTTGCGCATCTCCTCGTCAGGCTGGTCCACCAGGAGGTGCCGGGCTTTACCAGTTTGGAAAGGACGGTCTCTAAACGGAAGGGAAAGATGTATCTCGACTTTTTGCAGAACCGGCCGGGGGCAACCATTGCAGGGCCTTATTCATTACGACCGAAGCCGGGGGCTACCGTATCCATGCCTTTGGCTTGGGAGGAGGTGAAGCCGGGACTGAAAATGCGGGATTTTACAATCTTCAATGCGGTGGATCGACTGAAAGAAACCGGCGACCTTTTTAAGGGGGCGCTGGGCAAGGGCATCGATCTTGCCAAAGCGGTGGAGCGGGCGGCGAAGGTGGGCGGTTAGTAGAGTTGTTAAGCAAGTAAGACGTTTATATGATGGCACAACATAGCATGGTACGGCATTCTTTTTTTTACCGGAATGGTTTAACCCTCGTGTTTTTCTCGCTCTTCCTCATTACGATTGCCGCCCAGGCGGTGACGGGATGGAAGGTGCACAATGAAGCCTTGGCAGACGCGCAGGCGTCGGGGATCGCTTTTATGGATTATCTTACAAGTGGCCATTTTATTTCAGCAACTTTTGAGAACTTCGAAAGTGAGTTTCTTCAGATGGCGCTGTACGTGGTGCTCACGATTTCATTGCGGCAAATAGGATCGGCAGAATCTAAAAAGCTCGAGGGGAAGGAGGAGGTAGATCGCGAACCGCGGGCACATGTCAAGGCCCCCTGGCCGGTGAGGAAAGGCGGATGGATTAAAAACTTGTATAGCCATTCTTTGTCGCTTTGTTTCTTCTTGCTGTTCTTTATGAGCTGGAGCTTGCATTTTTATGGGAGCTGGCGGGATTATAACAGCGAACAATTCTTGGATGGGAAAGCCCTTGTGTCCATGGTGGGTTATATTGGCAGGCCCACTTTTTGGTTCGAAACCTTCCAGAATTGGCAAAGTGAATTCATTTCTGTCGCTTCTATTGTGTTTTTAACAATTTATTTACGCCAAAAAGGTTCTCCTGAATCTAAACCGGTGGATGCACCTCATATGGAAACTGGAAAATAAAATGATTTCTTATCTTTGTTTTGATGTTGGCTGCAGCGGTTTAAATCCACATGGATATGGAGAACAAGCAAACTGGTAAGGAACCGGATAATACGGCAGTGCGCACTGCTTTATGGCGGGCTTTGCACAAACAGGTCGACGCTCCTCCCTATATCTTGGAGGATGAGCTCGGCTTAGCCTTGGTCGCGCCCGGGGAGGGCTGGCAGGACCGACCTGATATGAAATTCACAAGACGTCTTAGGGCTTCCATCATTGCGCGTTCCCGCTTTATAGAAGACCTTGCCATTGAACGAAGTGAAGCGGGGGTTACCCAATATGTCATTCTAGGCGCAGGGCTCGACACTTTCGCGCAACGCCACCCGGAGATTGCTTCCCGGCTCCAGGTTTATGAAATCGACCAACCGGATACCTTGATATGGAAAGCAAATAGGTTAAGGGAACTCGGTTTTGGCAGGCCCGCTTATTTGCATTTCGTTCCGGTTGATTTTGAGATATCTTCTTGGTGGGATGAGTTGTTGAAAGCGGGCTTTGATCCAGACAAGCCCACATTGGTTGCTTGTACGGGCGTTACGCTTTACCTAAGCAGGGAGGCTGTCCGTTCTACATTGAGTCAACTTGCCAGCCTCGCTTCTGGCTCTACCCTGGCGATGACTTTTTACCTGCCTATGGAACTTCTTGAGGATGAAGATAAGCCGATGCAGGAGCGGGCCGAAAAAGGTGCGCGGGCGGCGGGAACGCCTTTTGTGAGTTTTTTTACGCCTGAGGGAATCCGGGTGTTGGCACGTGAGGCCGGCTTAAGAGCGATAGATATCATTTCCACAAAGCAGATGGAGCGGCGTTATTTTGGGGGGCGGACTGATGGTCTCCAGCCTGCAAGCGGGGAGTTATTCCTTCTTGCTAGAACCTGAGTGTTCAAGCTATATCATGTTCCTGGGGAGGGGGATATTGCAAATTTTTGAAGGAAGTATATTGGTCGCATGACCCATTTTTATGGGAACTGGATGAAAGTAAAGTAACGATGACAGAATTCTGGGAAACAGCATTTAGGGACAAACAGGAAATGTGGGGCCTGGAACCTGCAAAATCCGCAATTTTGGCAAAGGACTTTTTATCGTCCATGAGGTAAAGGAGATGCTGATTCCCGGAATTGGCTATGGTCGGAATGCCCGGGTTTTCAGGGATGCGGGGATGGAGGTAACAGGAATTGAGATCTCCGAAACGGCGATTGCCCTAGCGGGGAAATACTTCGGTGACAGCATACCCATTTATCATGGCTCGGTAACGGAAATGCCTTTTGACGATAAACGCTATGAAGGTATATTTTGCCACGCTTTGATTCACTTGTTGGACAAACAGGAAAGGATGAAGTTGATCACGGATTGTTATGGGCAGTTGGCTGAGAATGCTTATATGGTGTTTTCGGCAATCACCAAAAAGGCACAAACATATGGTCAGGGTCCTTGTATCGGGAAAGATAGGTTTAAGCTGTTCGGTGGGGTAGATATGTTCTTTTACGATGAGGAATCAATAGGGGAGGAATTTGGGAAAAGCGGCCTTTCTGAAATTTCAGATGTGGATGAGAATTATCCTTTTTACCTGATAAAGTGCAAAAAGAACGTGCCTAGCAATTGAAAAAAGCTCAACCTCATAAAAAAAATCCCCAAATAATTTGCGTAGTCAAATAGCTACATCTATATTTGTAGTCATATAGCTACGAAATGAATCTAAGACGTGATGTATTCCAAGCCATAGCCGATCCTACAAGAAGGGCAATTCTGGTATTATTAGCCACGCAATCCATGACGGCAGGGGCTATAGCAGCTAATTTTGATACGGCAAGGCCTACTGTTTCCAAACATTTGCAGATACTGACGGAATGTGATTTGCTCGAACAGGAGCAAATGGGCAGGGAGGTTCATTACCATATCAATGCTAAAAAAATGAAAGAAATTGCTGATTTTATTGAGCCTTTCCGCAACATGTGGGACGACCGCTTTAATGACTTGGAGAGGGTGATGAAGAACTATAAACCCAAAAAATAGCAATATAATGAAACGGAAAACGACAGTCCACGCCGAGGTAGGCAAACAGGAGTTGGTTATTACCCGCGAGTTTGACTTGCCGGTTGAGTTGCTTTTTAAAGCGTATGCCGAGCCTGAACTTTTGGAACAGTGGATGGGGACAAAGGTGCTGAAATTGGAGAGTAAACCGCATGGCAGTTACCGTTTTGAAACATCCGACAAAGAGGGAAACGTGGTGTTTCAAGCGAATGGAAGTATCCATGAGTGCGTTGTGGATCAGAAAATTACGCGGACATTTGAAATGGAGAATGCGCCTTTTGGGGTGCAACTCGAGTTTTTGGAGTTTGAACGGCTTGGTGAGACCACCAGCAAGCTTTCTATTCATAGCGTGTTTCGATCGGTGACGCAAAGGGACCAGCTATTGGCTTTGCCTTTTACCTATGGCATCAATATGGCTCATAATCGTTTGCAGGATATTGTAAGTAAATTAAATTAACATACCATGACAAAAACAACTAAGATTATTTATTGGGTCGCTACACTTTGGCTGGCCTTGGGCATGTTGTCGACGGGAATTGTGCAGCTGATACAGATGAAGGAGGAGGTAGCGGTTTTCGCGGCCTTAGGATATCCGGTTTATTTGCTGACTTTATTGGGCTTATGGAAGATACTGGGGGTAGCCGCTGTGCTGATTCCTAAGTTTCCTTTGCTGAAGGAGTGGGCCTATGCCGGTTTTTTCTTCGCTATGTCGGGGGCATTGTTTTCACATATAGCGATGGGGCATTCCTTCAATGATTTATTTGGTCCCTCGCTGCTCTTGGTTCTGACAATAGTATCCTGGTATTTCCGGCCTCCGGGCCGAAAGCTGGGTGCTGCTGTTCCGGTAAGTATTGACAATAGGCAAGGTTGAACATGGATAATTTAACCCAAATGAACCCCAGGGTGGATTTTTATTTTGACAAAACAAAAAAATGGCATCAGGAGTTGATCTACTTGCGGAGGATTGCCCTCGAATGCGGACTGACGGAGGAGTTGAAATGGGGCTGCCCCTGTTATACCTGGCAGAAAAGCAACATTGTGTTGATCCACGTGTTTAAAGCCTATTGTGCTTTTCTGTTTTTCAAAGGGGCTTTGTTGCATGATGCTCATGGCCTGCTGGTTCAACAGACGGAACGTGTACAGGCAGCCCGACAGATCCGGTTTACCAAGGTGGGGGAAATCCTGGAACAGGAAGCTTTTCTAAAAGCGTATATCCATGAGGCCATTGAAGTGGAGCGGGCGGGCTTGAAGGTCGCTTTTAAGAAGGTTGCGCAATTTGAGGTTGCAGGGGAGTTTCAGAGGCAGTTAGATGGATCTCCTGTTTTGAGAAAGGCTTTCGAATCTTTGACGCCGGGAAGACAGCGTGCTTACCTGCTGCATTTCTCATCGCCTAAACAGTCAAAAACCCGGGTATCAAGGGTTGAGAAGTGCGTGCCCCGGATTCTTGATGGGAAAGGATTAAATGATTGATATAAATAAATCGACAGCATATGAACCCGAATAAGAAAGAATTGTCAACTCAACAGCGTGAAGAGCTCCTGAATATCTTGGAGAAACGGTTTGGGGAGAACATGGGTCGCCATAGGGGACTGGAATGGACAAAAGTGCGGTCCCGACTGGAAACGCATCCTGCGAAGTTATGGTCGCTCAATGAAATGGAAGAGACAGGTGGTGAACCGGATGTGGTGGCGTATGATAAGGAGTCCGACGAGTTTGTTTTTTACGATTGTGCTGCGGAGAGTCCGAAAGGACGCCGGAGCCTTTGTTATGACCGGAAGGCGCTTGAGGCAAGGAAAGCCCATAAGCCGGAAAACAGTGCGTTGGATGTAGCCAGTAGTATGGGTGTGGAACTGTTAACGGAAGGGGAATACCGCGCTTTGCAGCAATTGGGAGCTTTCGATTTGAAGACTTCCAGTTGGATAGTCACCCCGCCGGCGGTTAGGAAACTTGGGGGTGCTCTTTTTTGTGATCGCCGCTATGATACGGTCTTTTTGTACCACAATGGTGCCGACTCCTATTATGCCGCCCGCGGTTTCCGGGCATCCTTACGGGTTTAATCGTTGGGGGATGCCTATTTAATGCTTGTTTTTTTTCTGCCAATTTCTTAACTTGTTGGCGGTCATTCTGCTATCTGCTCACTAATGAATGACAAAAAGATAATAAGATACTTTTAACACTTGCATGGCATTCGGTCTTCCACCCTCTTATAACCTAGACCTTGAACTTGATGATCTGAACGGTAAGCGGTTTCTTATTCATGCCGTGGAACGGGCTGCTGCTTTGGGTTGGCGGCTGCGTTACGTATGTGCGGATGGGTTTGTCGCTACTACCGATATCTCTTGGGGCTCCTATGGCGAAATAATAAGTGTGCGAATCCAGGACCATGGATTAAGCTTGAAAAGTGAATGCATCAAGCACGGCATCCAATTCTTTGATTGGGGAAAGAACAAAAGGAATATCCAGTATTTGGTGTCGTATGCGGAAGAGCTTGGCGATAATATAAGTGATGGGGAGCTTGAGGAGCAATTAATACACCTGCAGCAACGCTTCCCAGCGAAGGAAATAGCCTATTGGGTCGGCGAATCGCGTAAAAAAGAAGATTTGTTTTCTTTTTTTTCGATAAAAGAGGGATATCTGATTACTCCTTTATTGGTAATGGTAAACCTTTTGGTTTTTGTGCTGATGGCACTCAATGGGGTGAATATAGTCAATCCGGATTTGGAAGATTTGCTAAGATGGGGTGCGAATTTTGGTCCTCTTACGGGAAATAGGCAATTGGGGCGATTGCTGACGGCTTGTTTCGTGCATATAGGCGTGATGCATTTAATTTGGAATATGTTTGCCCTGGTTTACGTGGGCCGTTTCTTAGAACCTTATTTGGGTAGGACTGTGTTTCTTGCTGCTTACCTCCTTACGGGGGTGGCCGCCAGCTTAACGAGCTTATGGTGGTATGATTATACCTTGAGTGCCGGCGCATCAGGTGCGATATTCGGGATGTATGGTTTTTTCCTGGTGTTATTGATGACAAAGCGTTTGGAAATGGCAATACGGAAAGACTTATGGATCAGCATTGGTTTATTTATTGTTTATAATCTGGTGAATGGCTTCCTGCCAGGCCGTAGCATTGATAATGCGGCACATATCGGTGGACTTCTGAGTGGGATATTTGTGGGTTTTGCCTTTATCCCCAGTCTTAAAAAAGGGAATCTCTTTATGGTTAGGGGGATGACAATTGTCATCTTAACGGTCATGCTGTCGGTAGTATCGAGGATGGTTTACCGAAACCTCCCGAAAAACATGGACCATTATCATGAGGAAATGAAGCGTGTTATTTCCATGGAAAGCATGGCGATGGAAGTTTATAGATTACCCAAAAGTACATCTAAGGAAAAAATGTTGTACGCACTTGAAGACCGGGGAGCCTATTATTGGGAGGAGAGCATTAAAATTATCGATGATTTGAATACGATAGAACTTCCCCCTGCAATCAGGAAGAGAAATGTACTGCTAAGGAAGTACTGCGAAGTTCGTCTTAAGAGCTTTAGACTGCTTTATAAAACGCTTGATGAAGGTACGGATTCCTATCAGGGACAATTGAAAAAATGTTCCCGGAAAATTCAACAAATCTCAAAGGAATTGGAAAAATATCGGTAACCTGAATGAATCTGTCATCAAGTTGTGAAATCAAACTGCTGTTTGTTAGTATTTTATAATTTTATTTGGACTTGTTATAAATAATAATGAACTTTGGATCCGACAAAACGAAAAACGATATTCCATGCTTTCCTCAATAGGTTTTATTCGTTCTATACCGGGAACATGGAGTAATTTTTAAACCTCATTCACTAGTCATGTATACCTTTATCACCATTCTTTTCTTTGCAGGCTTTTATCTTTTTTATAACACCTCCAAGAAAGTCAAAACGGGAAAGGAAAAAGTGGCCTGGCAGCTTTGGCTTGCATCGAAACCGGTCGTGTCCAAGACCTGTGGCGCTGTGCTGTTTTTGATGGGATGGCTATTGTTGATTGATGTAGGGGGTGGCGGAGGGGGCTCATTTGCTGTGCTGGCTTATTTGATGTGTGCCGGAAGTATCATCGTGCTGTTGGCTCCCCTCGGTTTCCTAACTCCTCGAACCCTCTTTGCCCTTTGCTTTATAAGTATATTGCTGGAATACCTAATACGATAAATCCGCCCCCTTATCTTCCGTTTCTCGAAGATCAGACGCCATGCGAAGCAATAAGAATGCTTAGATTAAATTAAAGGCTTGTGCCACGCGCATCAGGTCGTAGTGCGATTTCGCTTCCAGCTTGCGCTTGATATTACGCCTGTGCGTGTTCAATGTCTTTTCCGAAATGTGCATCTTCGCGCTGGTTTCTTTCGCTGTTTCCCCCGATGCAATATATTTGAGCAGCTCTTTTTCACGCTTGGTGAGCAGGGCATAGCGTTTGTAATGCTCTTTGAGCAGGAGATTTTCCTCCATAAGTCGTTCTGCTTTTTCCGTGAGGTGGTGATCTGGATTGAGTTGAAGTGCGAAAGTGAGGGAAAGCACGGCCTTGCCCGTATGGTCATGCACGAATGGCCGGGCGGCACTGAGGTACCATTCGTAGCTTTGGTCTTGACCGGTAGTCACTTGCTGGAAAAAGGTAAACCATTCTGAGGGTGCACAGCTTTGTATATATTCCGCAAATTTTGGGAGGTAGAACTCAACGTCTTCATGATTAAAGAAGCTCGTGTAATAGCCGAGCCCGAGTTCCCTGACTTCGTCCAGGGTGGATCCCAATGCGCGCAAACCTTTTGGCGACATGTAAACCACAGAAAAGTCGCGTATATCGTGGACGATATATACGGGAAGTTCTTCGGCGAATGTTTCGAGGGAGGCTAACTTGTTTAAGGCGGCCTGTTTCACCGACTCACTGTAGTCAAAGTTTTCGGGTAAAAAGTCAGTCTTGGTCATTATACGAAGTATGTTTGTTTTATCTGCCGCTAAAATTGCTAAAAAATACCCACATCTGAGTATGGTTTTAGTAATAAGCTGTTGATTTTATGGAAATCCTTTTCGTCTTGCATCCATAAGGAAACGAGAATAATTGATCCGCTTCCCCGCTATGAAGGTTCTACTCACCGGCTGCTTGGTTTTATTTGCTTTTTGTAGCTTCGGCCAACACGAATTGCTTTTAGAGCGGATGAGTACTGATTTATCCCGTCAGCTGGAAGACCTGCCGCTTCGTGGAAAGAAAGGACATTTTGGGTTCTTGGTAGATAGCGCGGGTATAAACATCGAGCCGACTACCTTGGATAGGGAGCTGCAACGACGGGTAAAAGAGGTCTTAGACGTATATAAGGACAGTTTGGAGCGGGACATTCATTATGAGGTTTCGATCTATTTTGATGAATATTCAACAGGTGTATACCCGTTGGTGTACAAACCAGTCGTTTGGGAAGAACCAACCTTTGCTTGTTATATTGATCTTCCTTTTTTGCCAAAAGGAGGTAGGGTAAATTTTATGGAGTCTGTTTATAAGGATTTGGCTAGGCACAGTATGATACTTGATACCTTATCTTCAAAAGAATGGCTAAAAACAATCAAAATTTTACTTGAATATCAGAAAAAGCCTTCTGTAATTAGTGATGGGGTTTTGGGAAAATTGCTAGACAGTAGCCTTGTTATTCCTTGGACACCCGGTATTTATTATGCCTGGCCGGTCATTAATTTGGTGAGTATATCGGTTGACAAAAGTTTAGTATACCCATCAAACTTACCGACTGGCTATGCTTATTATGATCAGGTGTTTAAGATTGAGAATGTATTGCAGGAGAAGTACAAGAATCAACCCGTCCTCTATAAAAACGATCAGCCTAAACCTGAGGGCAGGCTCGTGGTATCTTTTGTCTTAAACTTGATGACTGGAAAGCTGGAGCATCCGCTTATCCATGAAGGGGATATTGATGAAGCCGGGTCTTTTATCACTTGGTTGGAAGGGTTGCAACGGTCGGAATACCCCTTTTATTGGTCGCCCTTGTTTCAAGCTACGAGGTCGTATTTTTACCTTCCCCCGCAAAACTAAAAGCAATGGTAGCCATCAATGCTTCAGTGGCTAGTTAATATGTTCGGTTCATTGTGCATTTTTTCGTATACTTGATTATTAAATCGCACGATGAAGAACTATTTGATTTTTTTATGTATGGCACTTCTACCAGGCCAGATTTTGGCGCAGGATCATGCCAACCTGCTGATCGGCACGTATACCAAAAAGGGAACAAGCAAAGGAATTTATGTATATGATTTTAATTTGCGTACGGGCGATACATACCTGAAAAGTGAAGTCGCGATACCTAATCCCTCTTTTCTGACCCTTAGTCCGGATAAACGTTTTGTTTACTCTGTCAGCGAAGAAGATGGAGAGCGGGCTGCGGCCAATGCCTTTGCTTATGATCGGGATACATGCAAGCTTCGCTATTTAGATTCCCTGCAAACGGGCGGCGGCTCTCCGTGCCATATTACGACCGACCCGCAGAACAGGCATGTCATTGTCAGCAATTATACGGGGGGTAATCTCAGTGTGTTCAGTACCGCGGCCGATGGCAGTTTGGACCGCCGGGTACAACTTTTCCAATTCAATGAGCGGGAGGGCGGTGATGTTCAGCAGAGACAGTCACATATCCATTCTGCGACCTTCTCGCCTGATGGCAAGTTCGTATTGGTGCAGGACTTGGGTGCCGACTTGATACGCGTATATGAGTACCACGGTGAGGATAAGGAAAATCCGCTCAGACCGGCCAAAACGCCAAGTGTGGCTTGTTCGCCTGGTGGGGGACCGCGCCACATTACTTTTTCAGCGGATGGTAGGTTTGTATACCTTGTTCAGGAGATGGGCGCCCGCGTGCAGGTCTTCGCTTATAAGGACGGAATGCTGCGTTCCATACAGGAGATTAGCATGCTGTCTAAGGGCTTTGAGGGGAAGGTTGGCGCGGCTGATATCCATCTTTCACCGGACGGGAAGTTTCTGTATGCATCAAATCGTTTGGATGCCGATGATATCTGCATTTATAAGGTGGATGCCCAAACCGGTTTATTAAGCTATGTGGCCAACCAACCGACTTTGGGCAGGCACCCGCGTAATTTTACCATCACGGCTGATGGCCGTTTGTTGTTGGTAGCCAATCAAGATACCGATGAGGTGGTGATCTTTATTCGGGATGCGGATACAGGGAGGCTGAGCGACTCGGGCAAGCGCATTCACCTCGGCGCACCAGTATGTTTGGTACTCGACTATAATGACTAGGCGCTTTGGCCGAAACGAGAGGTGTGCGTCAGGGGATTATTGACCTTGTATGAGCTTGTCGAAGTTGAGGTCTTCCCGCTCTTTGACGGGTACATTCACGATAAAGTCATCGTAATCTACCTGATCCTGGTCGGAATAAGTGCCATATGCATTGAGCAACATTCCTTTTTGTCCGTCTTGTGCTTCGATGGCGTACAGTACCGCCATATCTGCAGGATCTGACTCTCCTTCAAAGCGATAGGTTTTTACGATGGTTAAGTTTTCGGGTGTGTACCGGTGACCTTCGTTATCGAAGCCTGCACCGTTGGCATGGACTTTAAATTCTTTTCCATATCCTTTTTCTGTCAAGCGGTTCATTACTACCGAGAGGGGTGTCATAGAAGCGGATGTGCTCATAGCTTACCTGTTGTTTCATTGATTAAACGGCTAAAGGCCAAAAATGTTTGCCATGGTAATCTATGCCATTCACAGGTGATGTGTTGTTAAGTCCTGCGATTTGGTTTTGTGGTATCCTGTGATCTGGATAACCATGTTTTTATCGATTTCCACGATGGCATAACTGTTGTTCTCTGGTCCGCTTCCTTCAATCACCGCTTTTAGGGTGTAATAGTGGATGTCTTTGAGCTTGTTCAAGTCGCCTTTATGGTCATGGCCTTGGAAGACGATAAGCACATTGCCGGCATCATCAAGTATCTGCCTGATGGCAGCTGCATTATCTGCACAAAGGTGTTTGTTTGCCGGGGGACTGTCCAGGCGTTGGTGGATAAAGACAATAGTGGGTACCTTTTTGTGCTTTCGCAAATCTTTCTTTAACCATTTTAATTGCTCTTCCGGCACATGTGCATCCCGCCAATCAAAATTCCCATGGTCGTAGGCTATACCCAGTGAGGTATAGTTGGCATCAAGTACAATGAAATGAAAAGAGTTTTTGTTAAACGAATAGTAATTGGAAGCTTTGCGAAACCCGGTATTTGTGATATGATCCAGAAACTGCTGTTTGGAGATGCTGTCATGGTCATGATTGCCTAAAACATGATAACGGGGACCGGTAAAACGGCTGAATTCCTGTTCGATAGCTTTAAGGAAGGTAAGTGTTTCCGCCTCATTTGGGGAACTGCCCTGGTCTTTGAAATCACCCAATTCAATCAAAAAATCGACCTGTTCTTGCTGCATAAGTGCAACACATTCAGATAATTTGCCCAAGGATTCATTGTAATAGCGGTTGAGCGAGAGGTTAGGGGGACGTTCTGCATAATGAGGGTCGGTCACAATGCCAAAACGTATGGGTTTGAATATGCCATGTGCTGATGCAAAACCTGGCAGGGAGAAAGCACCTACTAAAGTCATGGTACTGGTGATGAAGTACCGGCGATCAATTTTCATTTCGTGTAGCTTGGTTTTTCGTACTATCGGGTAATAAATGTATTAATAAATCAAGCAAAACCCGTGATTTTTTTCCTATTTTAGCTGATAGGAATGGAATTTATTTCCGGTCTAAACGAATAAGCTTATGCGGAATGGTATATTGGTGCTTGTAAGCCTGCTCATGCTGCTTGGAAACGCCTTCGCGCAAGATGCGGCAGAACAGGTTAAATTTGAACTCATCCGGGAAACCATTAATTTTTTGGCGACAGATAAAAAGGTTTCACAAGACACGGCTTTTAGGATATCTTGTGAAACAATGGATTATGATTGTTTTGACCGGCAGCTTGCGGGTCAGCCCGTTGCAGGAATTGAACGATGGTACAACCGTTGGCGGTCGGTAACTACAACAGACACAGCGGGATTGCTTGCGTTGCGTGACAAGGTTTTTGGCGATATCTTTGAGCGGCAGGGGAAGGCTTACCGCAAGCAACTGCCTTCGTATCCATCTTATGTTTCGCGGATAGAACAACTGATCGACCAATACGGCGAGCCCACACTGAGGGAAGAGCCCCTAGTGGATACCAGCTTGGCGCCGGTGGATAGTCTTGCGGGGATGTATCCCGCCGTCGAAGAGGCTCCCGAAAATAATGTAAAAACTAAAGAAGATCCTATGATAGCTTATCTCGCCCTTATTCTTGGCATCATCGCCCTGATTCTTGCTGCTTTACCGCTCTTTAAAAAGAAAGAAGAGCAAGCACCCGCTGATTTTCAGGGACTGGCGGAACGTATGGATGAATTGTCGTTTAAGATGAACCGTCTTGACCGGAAACTCACAGACCCCCAAGCGAAGGACGCCGTTAAGATGTTAACGGAAATCATGGAGTCGGTGGAAAAGCGGGTGGCTGAATTGGAGAGCCACCGGGAACGGGATGCCGGGTAGAGGAAGTACTTTCGCAGCATTAAATTTCTATCGATCCCTGCCTTCCTGTATCGTTTGGGTTTCCGGTAATGGCTGTCCATAAAATTTTAGCAAAGGATACCATCTTCATATCTTTGGTATCCCAATAATAGATGTCGGTCGGTTTCACCCTAATCAATATGATCTTGGGATCTTTCTTTCCTTTTTCAAACCATCCTTCCATGATGACCGACCAGTACTTATCCACACGGCTCTGATCTTCAACCATGTCAGCGCTTCCGTATACCGAGAGGTACCGATAATTGTAACTGTCTGAATACAGGAGTTGGACGGCATCGTTTTCCATGAGGTTGCGGTATTTTTCACTATCCTTGCTGCCGATAAACCAAAAATCACCTTCGTCATCTACTTCTTGCAGCGTCATCGGACTCACCTCAATGGGTCGGGAAGATAAGCCTGTGCAGAACATACAGGTGTCAATCTCTTCCGCTAAGGCTTTCAGTTTTTTGATGCCCTCTTTCCCGAATATATTTTCTTTGCTCATCTCTTTATCGATTAGTGGTTCAATATAATGGTTTTCTTGGATAACAATTGATGCTTGTAATGGTTCTGTATTTTCCCAAATTGGGAAATAGCTACCTCTTTTCGGGGAGGAGAAAAAATACTGGTTTTGAGGTATTTTTTGCTAAGCATTAAGTTTGCATATTTGTTGGCGAATCCATAAAAACCCCTTAAACTATTTATCTTATGAAAGGTCAACCAAGAATTATTGCTTTTTTGTTTCTTTTATCCCTGGGCTTGCTGATTAGTTGCGGCAAGGATAACGATACGGGACCTTCGACCGATGACAGTGAGGCTGGGAGTATTTCTGGTATGGGCGACTCTAATGGCGAATTGAAAGGTACCGCTTTTCATTTCCCTGATGCCATAGAAATTAAAGGAGGTATTGTAGGAGGTTCAGACTTGGGTGAAGGGTATTGCAAAACCGTGGGAAGTGGTCTTCCGGTAATGCTGGAGTTCTCATTTGTGAGCCATCTCGATAAAGATACGGTACTTGTCTTTCCGGGAGGATTGACATTCAGGTCGAATGACCTGGAAGACCAAAATGGTATCCTTTTGCAAGATGTTTCCATTGCATTGGCAAAAGGCGACAGTTGTAAAACCTTGATGTTGACTTATTGCATTAATGCGGACCGCCATGCTTCCAGCGAAACAAGCAGTTATGCTTTTGGCCCTATTACGAATGCAAAACCCATGGTGGAGCTGATCAACTTATTGAAAAATAAAGTAATTAATATCGATACTACCGGGGAGGGCTGGTTGGCGGAAGGATTTATGGATGCGGCCATTAACTTGCAAGAAGCAGTTTGGAATGTAACGGATTGGGACGGACTTACGCAGGCTGACCGCGATTATATCAAGTCATTGCCGTCGAAGTAAGAAAGTTTCCAATTTTAACCGCAATGCATGATGACATCATCTGTGTTACCCCGGTCTTTCTTTCTTCATTTCGCGGTTGATGCGGATGACGACGGGCAGGGTGATGACAAGGATGGTCAGTATGATGATATAGGGTAGATAAGGTTTTAAAAAAGGGGAGGTACCCATGAGGTAACCTGCCAGGACGAAACAAAGAACATAAGCCACGGATCCGAAGCCGGTAAATAGGAGAAAGCGACTGAAATTGAGACGGATTATTCCCGATACGATGGGTGCGAAGGTGCGGATGATGGGAAAGAACAGGCCGATGGCCAGCGCAACGGGACCGTGTTTTTTATAGAAGTTTTCCCCCGAGGCCAGATAGCGGCGTTTCAAGAAGCGTGAATCTTCCCGCTCGTATATCCAATCTCTTGTTTTCCATCCAAACCAATAGCCGGTCACGTTGCCGGCCATAGCAGCTATGACCAACAAGATACAAACGGTGCTTACAGTATAATCGAATCCTCCGGTTGCGATTAAGAGGCCGGCGGCAAACATGAAACCTCCGCCAGGCAAAAAGAAACAAAAAAACAAGCCTATTTGTCCATATACCACGAACAATAGAATCAATAAACCACCAGAGTTGAGTAATGCTTCCGTATCAAACATGCTGATTCTGTTAAATATGCTGATTCTGTTAAATAACGATGGCCGGAATTGATAAAATCCGCCTCGATGGCTAAAAATAGAAATATTATTGCAATTTATCCATTAAAACCTCCCCTACCTAACACCCAACACCCAACACAACTTACTACCTCACACCCACGCGGCCTGATACGACACACCTAATAAGACACAATACATAAAGCCCTATACCTAACACCCAATACCTAAAACCTGCTGACTACTCACGGCTGACAGCTGACCGCTCACCCAACACCCGCTACCTCATACCCACGGCCTGATACGACACACCCAACACCCGCTACCTCATACCCACGGCCTGATACGACACACCTAATAACACGCCACCAATACCTAAAGCCCTATACCTAACACCCAATACCTAACACCCAACACCTAATACCTAACCCCCAAAACCTATACTTTTATTCAGGAATTGATTATTTGCCCGAATTGTACTATCTTTAATTTTATGTTATTAAAATTGTATAGTGCATTATGAAAGCGATAGAATGCCGTCTACCTCAGGAATTTGATAAATCTTTCATTGTATTTGAAGAAAAGGGACCATATTTTCCCGTTCCATGGCATTACCATCCAGAATATGAATTAGTATTAGTTACCAAAAGTACAGGCCGTAGGATGGTAGGCGACCATATTGGTTATTTTAATAAGGGTGATCTTGTTTTTATTGGTCCCTACCTACCCCATTTTTGGGTAAATGACCCGGAATACCTGAATGGAAAAGCAAATACACCTGCTGAAGCGATCGTGATTCATTTCGTGGATTCATTTTTGGGAAATGATTTTATGAACATTCCAGAGATGGAACCTTTTAGGAAGTTTTTGGATAAGTCAAAGCGGGGATTGGTGATTAAGGGAGATGCGAAGAAGGAAATCAACCAGTTGATGCATGACATCTTGAAGGCCAGTGGTATTCAACGCTTGTCTTATCTTTTACGGATTTTTGATATTCTTTCTGCAAGTTCTGAATACGAGCCCTTGGCCAGTCCGGTATACAAATACGATGCCCAAATGAGTAAAAGAGATCCTTTTAGTATCATTACGGAATATATTTTAAGAAACTTTGAAAGCGATATCTCCCTTCCCGAGATTGCTGCGGTAGCGAATATGGCGGTTACCACTTTCTGCAATTTCTTCAAGGAACGCTATCGCGTTACTTTTATCGAATATCTAAATACGGTCCGTATCGGGCATGCGTGTAAATTGTTGAAAGACAGCAACCGGAATATTATGGAGATTGCTTATTCCTGTGGCTTCAATAACTTATCGAACTTTAACCGCCAGTTTAAAAAATTCAAAAAGATGACACCCAGGGAGTTCCGCAAACGTGTGAATGTGGAAGAAATGCGACTCACTGGTTAATACAGGGGTATTAAATGATGGCCTTCTTCTGTTTGGGGTAAGCTTTCCAGTTGCGCAAACGGTAACCCCAGGTGGAAAAGACAAATAACATCAAATAACAGGGTATTAACAGGAGCACGGCTGTTTGCGGATAAGATGGGTTATTGTCTATCAGTTTTCCGAATACGACAGGGAAAATACCGCCCCCTACTACCGACATCAACAACATGGCGGAACCGATTTTGGTATACTTGCCGATGCCTTTAAGGGATAGTCCCCAGATAGTCCCCCAAAGCATTGCGGCGCCGAAGCCCATCAACATCAAGCAATAAATAGAGAATATCCCCTCGCTGAAATAGGCACCTAAGGTCAGCAAAAAGCCGAAGACGGCACATAAGCGCAAGGCTTGCTGCTGCGAGAGGTAACGCGGAATTAGGATGATGCTCGAAAGGTAACCGAAGAGCATGGCATATAGGGTGTAGCCTGAATAGTGCCGGGCTTCTTCAATAGGGATGCCTAGCGAACGACTGTAAATGATGATACCATCGATCGGGATGACCTCACAGGCTCCGGCTACAAAGAGGCTGATGATGCCCAGTATGAGATAAGGGTACTGGAAAACGCTCGATTTTGATGGGATATTTTCTTCTGCACTTTCTTCGGAAGCTTTTGTTTCATCTACTTCCGGCAACTGCGATAGATAGATCATGACTGCCAATAGCAGGAGGATGCCGGTAATAATGAGGTAGGGATTGACGATTTTCAGGGCATAGCTGTCCAGTACGCCGGCACGCTCAGCGCCGCTGAGCTGGCTCAGTGTGGCGATGATATCATCTGCATTGAATAAAAAGAGCGACCCAAATATTGTGATACTCAGGATGCCGGCAATTTTGTTGGCCAAGCCCATAAAGCCAATACGCTGGGCGGTGCTTTCAATGGGGCCGATAATGGCGACATAGGGATTGGCGGCCGTTTGCAGCAATGCCAGGCCCGATCCGGTGATGAACAGGCCGGTTAAAAAGAGGGGATATACACGCGTATATGCTGCGGGAACAAACAAGAGGGTGCCCAATGCCATGACGCATAACCCTACTACCATGCCTTTCTTGTAGCCGGTGTATTTCAATATCCAGGCCGACGGCAGAGCCATCACAAAATAAGCAATGTATGATGCGAAAGCGACAAGCGTTGCTTGAAAGTTATTGAGATCAAGGCAGATCTGAAAGTAGGGAATGAGGATACCGTTGATCCAGGTCAGGAATCCGAATACGAAGAAAAGGATACCGATAATGATCATCGGATATACGTAGGTCTTATGCCTTGTCATGGGGGATAGGGTTTAGGTTCTTGATCTTGTTTTAGAGGGTTATGCTGCGTTTCCTTGCCATGATTTCCCAGGCCCCGCTCACTTTTCCATCTTCTATGGTCAATACACGTTCGTAAAGGGCACAGGTGGGGCAGATGTGGATGGGTATTCCATAGAATACATCCCCAACTTCCCAGGAATGTCCTTTGGGGGCTTCTACCACCAAATGTTCTTCACTGTGGCCGATGATTTCAACTTCAGGCGCATTGATGAAATAAACGCGGTTTTTCAGTTCGTTTTCTGAGGCAATAGATTTATAGCCTAAATCCAAACAGATTTTGGTTTCATCGGGTTTGGATATGACGCGTGTAACCAGCAAGGCGGCGATGAGGTATTCCTGTTCGGGTAGGGTATCTTGGTATCCTTTATCCCAGAAAACAAAAGTACCCGGGCCGCATTCAACGTCTTTCTTTTTTGAATAAATGGGGAAAGTGGGTGTACCACCGGCAATCAGTTGTAGGTTTTCATATCCTTTTGTCGACAAGATATACCTGATTTCTTCGACGGGGGCGAAAGATTCATTGGTAATGCGCGTACGTTCTTTCAGGTCGATCGTCCTGATGTGACCGTCATAAATATGGAAGCCTTTTACTTCAATGCCTTCAAGTTTGCTGGCCTTTTCATACAATTCAATGGCGTGAACATCGGGCTTGATGCCGGTTCGGTTCATGCCTACATTTAGATCAATATATACCGGTATCTGGAGTTGATCTTTTAATGCAGCTGTTGATAACTGTGCAGCAGAGGCTTCATTGTCGATGAGGCAAGCATATTTCGTAGCCGGGTATTGCTGGATCACGGCCAAAAACCGTTCCCGTTTGGGACCGATGGGTTGATAGGCAAGAAGCACATCTTTGGCTTTGCAGAGGCCGAGCAATTCTGCCTCTGCAATGGTAGCACATTTGAACTTCTGAATCCCTGCATCCATAAGCAGATGGATGATTTCCTCGGTTTTATGGGTTTTCACATGAGGACGAAGGCGTGCGGGATCGTCAATCCGGCTCTTCAATAAACGGATGTTTTCCTTTATCCGCTCGGGGTATACCACCAAGGCGGGAGAATCGATCTGATCGATGGTATCGATAAGGTACCAGTCGTTTGTTTCCTGCATCTTTTTAGGTTTAGGAATGTGCAACCACTTGTTGTTTTGAGGAGCCTAATCCTTCTATACCCAGTTCAACTTCGTCGCCAGCCTTTAAAAAGCGTGGTGGGGTAAAGCCCATGCCAACACCGTGTGGCGTACCTGTGGAAATGATATCCCCGGGTAGGAGGGTCATGAACTGGCTTAGGTAATGGATTAAATAAGGAATCTTGAAGATCAATTGCTTGGTCGAGCTTTGTTGTACTTGCTCGCCATTCACTTTTAGCCATAGTTGGAGGTCATCGACGTTGGTGAGCTCATCGGGTGTCGCCAAAAAAGGACCGATCGGACCGAAGGTGTCGCAGCTTTTTCCTTTTACCCATTGTCCGCCCCGTTCCAATTGGAAGGCCCGCTCACTGTAGTCGTTGTGCAGGACATAGCCGGCAACATGGCTCAGGGCATCTTCTTCGCTGACATATTGTGCTTTTTTACCGATCACGACAGCCAATTCTACTTCCCAATCGGTTTTTTCACTGTTTTTGGGGATAACAAGATTGTCATTCGGCCCGCAGATTGCGGTAGTGGCTTTGAAAAATATAATGGGTTCTTGTGGGATTGGCGAGCCCGTCTCTTTGGCATGGTCGGCATAATTGAGACCAATGCAGATTAATTTTGAGGGACGGGAAACCACTGGGCCGAGGCGCTCTTTGTCATCTACCACCGGTAGGCTGGCCAATTGCTGCGCGATGGCGTTTTTAAGTTTGTCAAGACCTCCGCTTTGGAAAAACTGCTCATTATAATCATCAATAATCGAGGAAACGTCATAGCGCTTCCCGTCTACAAGAACTCCTGGCTTTTCTTCGTTCGCTTTTCCGAACCTGATTAATTTCATACGATTTGATTTTTAAATTTTTAAAGATAAGTAAACCTTGCTAATTTGGTTAATTTATAATTGGTTTGTTAATTGCAATAGCTTTTCGCGGATGTTGCTTTCGGCATCCATTCCCAAGTAGCTGCTTCGGCAACGCCAAGTTTCGTAACCTCCCCGCTCAATTTCATGGGCGGGCGGTACATACCCCACATAGCCGTTGGCAATGCTAATGGTAAAATAATGCGGTTGCTTGACCTTGTTTTTTAGCCACAATCCGGTTTCTGCGAAAAACTCACCACTCAATGCGCCAATAACACCATTTCCTATTTTTAGAGCTTGTACGGGAAATTGGATGGTATCGGGGTATTCGGCGAGCAGGACCTGCTCGCGGGCATAGATTCTTGGAAGACCCTCTTCATCGGGCAGTATATTTTCGTATGTGGTGGTCTTTACCAGGGCCGTGGCACGTTCCAATTCTTCCTCGGTGGGTTTGCGAATGGCTACGGAGAGCTCTTCATATTGGGCCGATAACTGTGGGTTGTCATTCCATTCGGCACTTGCTAAAGAATGATATACCTTCTCCGCCAGATCATCACCAATAAGTTCACTTTTCTTGAACTTTTCAGTGGGATAACGGTCGGGATGTTGGAAATCCCAGATATTGGCTTCCCCACTGGTGCCATTGCTCATGAGGCCGACAAAATCGCTGCCTGCATTTAGTTTCGCTTGGATACGCCGCGAAAATACGCCGAAATAATCGGCCGTGATATCACCGGCTTCAAAATCGCCAACATAATGAAGGGAATAGTTGCCGAGTAAACCCATCCACTCATCGTCACTGCCTTTTATCGCGATATAACTCAATTGGGAATCGATATTGGCAACCGGCCCGTCGATTTGTGCTTCGTCGCCTATTGGGTTGGTTTTTATTTGATCAAGACCGCCGGTAACTGGGTTTTTGGCCAGGTATCCTGCTTTCATTTTATAACGCCTGCAGACCATGTGTTCGGGTGCTTCTACAGCACCATAGGCTATTTTGGCGGGGCGCAGATTTCTTTTTGCCAAGCGGACCGACTCGACGATAAGGTCGGGAAGCCTCTGGCGATAGGGGAGGTCGGCTGATGCCATGAGCAGGCTTTCAATGGAGCCTGCAGCATGGGTATGGGTACTCGAGATCAGGATCTGTGCTGGCGGGATGGCCAGTTCTTCTTGTACCTTCCGTTTGATCTCATCGATAAAGCTGCGTTGCATGACGCATATGTCGACCACGACAAGAGCCAGGGTAATGCCGGCTTGTTGGAATACGACTGCCTTGGCGTGCATCGGATCGTGCACATGGGTGGCGTAATGCGAAATAAAATCACCATTGATGAGGGTGCCTAAAGGCGGGGTGATATCCACTTTTGCCAGGCCTGCCTGGAAGTTTTCGCTGTGGTGTAAAGGTGTTGTTGTCATATCGTATTAAGACCACGCTTTCCGTATAAAGCGTAACCAATTCTTATAAAATATATTATCAATATCTTCTTCGGTATAGCCTCTTCTGCTGAGGATTTTTTGGTATTTCTGCAAATCGGCGATGGAATTTAAATCCCAAGGGGACTGTTCTGTACCGAAAATGCCATCCAGGTCGCTTCCGATGGCAATATGCTCGCTGTTGCCGGCCAGCTGGCAGATATGGTCCCAATGGTCCACAAGGTGTTCCAGGCGGATATCCAGTTGCCAGGGGTCGGAGATCGTGTCAATGAAGCGTATGTCCATCGCCCAACAGTCGAGCATGCCGCCGATGACGGCTCCGCGTTGGATCAAGAGCTTTATCTGTTCATCGTTAAGCTGCCGTTGGTTGGGTACAATTTTGCGTACATTATGATGGCTTGCCCAAATCGGACCTTGGTAGAGGTCCATGACTTGTGTAAAACCCTCATCGGTTAAGTGAGTAACGTCTACGATAAGGTTGAGCTTATTGATCTCTTTGATCAGGTCCTTTCCCAATAGGCTAATTCCGCCTTCCATCTTTGTACCGGGCGCATATCGACCCGGACCGAAATGGGATAAGCCGATTGCCCTTAAGCCATATTCATAGGCTCGATGGAGGTAGGAAACATCGACCAGGGAATCGGCACCTTCCAGGCTTAATATGTATCCAATGGCTTTGTGTTCATCGTCAATGGTACTGTCATTCCAAAGGGCGAGGTGTTCATCAAGGGCTTTGAGGTCACGTATTTGTACCATCTCGCCCAAGGCCTCCATTTCCCGGTACCAGGCAAGTTGGGCTTGGGTCATTGCCCAAGCCTGTTGTGGGGAATGCCAACCCGCCAAGGCACTTCCTTCTGGGGTAAAGCGCGATAGCTGGGTTGCAACTACTAAGCCTATTCTTCCTTTCCGCAGTTCAGGAAGGCATACGGTACCTTTTCCCCGGTCGGGTTTATCCGTCATGTGCATTTCACGCTGCCTGATCTCGGTCAAAGGCCGGCTAAGGTCGCGGTTCCATTCCATGGCATTCATGGAGAGGTCGAGATGAGCATCTATGATAAAACGCGGTTTCATGGTTCTACAGTCTTTTGATCATGGAATGGATAGGTGTCGATCAGCTTGCTGATCTGCCTGCTGAAGGTATTCATGAGATCCTGCCATTGGTCGGCTTCCCCATCCTTATATTCATAAAATCCCTGGTTGTTCTTCATGCCCCTTCCTTTGTTTTCAATGATGGTATTGAAGAATGGAGGTGTATGGCGGGCCTTAGACAGTTCCTTGTTGAGTTCTTTCATCACCATACCATAACTGTTGGTGCCCATGAGATCCATGTAACGGCAGTTTCCTGCAAAGGGTAGATAGTAGCCCGCATCATTGCGGCAGGCCCTGTCGATATCGGGGATGCTGGCATAGCCGTTTTCAACGAGGAAGAAGGCTTCTCTGACCATGGCACTGAAAAGCTTCGTGCGGATGCCCTGTTCTCCGGTGATGAGGTAAGGGTCTTTCCCCAAGTGTGCTTTGGCATCATTGAAAAATAGGCCTACGGCTTCCTTGTTGGAAGTGGTATTGGCAATAATTTCCAAAAAGCGGGTGTTGTGTGCCGGCTCCGCCCAATTGGCACCAATAATTTTTTCGGGTTGGGAAGCTGCGGCTTGGAGCGCTGCCAAGGGGATGCTCTCCGTAGTAATAGCCAGCAGGCCATCGGGTGATACCCGATCTTCCAGCAGGGAGATGCGCTCTTTTTTTTCTGTTAAAGTCTCAGGGCTTATGACGATGGTCCTGGGATATATTTTAACATCAGATAATTGCTCAACGATGGTCAGTTGATCATCATTGGGCGGTGCTTGGGTACCTGAACGGTTGGAAAATGCCAGGTGCCCGCTGATGTCTTTTTGTGCATTGACTGCATTTTCGGTTAAAAAGGTGACAGCATAGCCGGCTTCCAAAAAGCAAGCTACTACGCTGAAAGCCGGTTTTTGTGAGCCGGATATTAATACCGTTTTTGTTACCTGTGTTGCCTGATTTTGGTTGATCATAGTGTCTTCAATACCTCTTTGGCTGTTTTTATGGCGAGTTGTACGTCTTGTGGGGTATGCTGTGTGCTGATGTACCAGAGCCCCCTGCCGATGACCCTTATGCCGCGGTCGTGCATGCCGGCGATGAATGCCGAGAGCTTGGCCTTGTCCGCATCGAGGCCCTGCCGGTAGTCATCCACCCTTGCCCTTTCGGTAAAGCTGGTGTTGAAC
>Ga0164243_10001835_pt1 | contig 35634 bp, 34 predicted proteins | sample OricompcompostOP_FD_108781 | JGI IMG/M metagenome (GOLD analysis project Ga0164243, IMG submission 108781) | Organic Plus compost microbial communities from Emeryville, California, USA - Original compost - Organic plus compost (OP) | ecosystem: Engineered > Solid waste > Mixed feedstock >...
ACCGCCGCCGCCGGTTACGAGCGCTGCCTGGTCGTCGAAACGGAGCTGGTTCATCGAGTCCTCGAGTCTCATCGTTTCCGGTCGCCGGGCCGACGAGGTGGGGCCCAGGAGTGATCTGAGCCCCACACCGTCATGCCCGGGCCTACTCGGTCATCTGCCCCTCGAAGTCGTACAGCGCAACGTCAGTGAACAGCTTCGTGTCCGCGTCGTAGACGCTCATGTAGGACGACTCGATACCTACCTTGTCCTTTAGCCCGTCGAGCTTGTAGTTGATGCCCTTTCGCAGCAGCGAGGGCTTGTAGTCCAGGTGCGTGAAAGCGTCGATCATACCAAGGCGGCTGAGGCCCAACGGGCCATCGGCAGCAGCCCTGGCCGCCTTGAAGAAGGCTTCTGCGTACATGATTCCACCGAGTGACGTGCTATTGACCGCGGTGTCGGCGGAGAAGCTCGTGATCGCCTTAGACGCCGCAATGACGTCAGGGTCGTTGGCTTCCTCGCCCCGCGTCGAGTCCTTGATATACGTCGACACATGCCAGCCGTCGGCCGCATCACCGGCGACGTCGAAGACGACGCTTGAACACACCGAAGTCATGTAGCGATCGGGCGTCCAGCCCTGGTTGGCGACCTCCTGCATCGTTGCCGGGCATTGCGCTGCCGTCGCTGCGCTGATCATGACATCAGCTCCGGAGTTGCGCAGCGTCGTGATCTGCGACGACGGCGATCCCGTCTCTGTCGCCTCGATCGTCTCGCTCTTCACGATCTCGTTCTTGCCTTTGTACTTCTTGAGCGCCGCTAGGTAGTCCTTGCCCGACTCGTTGTTGGAGTAGAGCACGGCGACCTTGGCTCCGTCAGGGTGGTTGGCGGAGATGTCGGCCATCATGATGCGCGCGTCGACCGCCGACGGTTGCGTGAAGACAACGGTCCAGGGGAACTCCGACGGGTCGTTGGCCGAGGTACCTCCGGACACGGCCGGCAGAAGGGGCACGCACTCCTCGCCGAGGACGGAGCGGATCGCGGCGACCTGCGCCGTCCCGACGACCGACGTCATCAGATCGACCTGGTCCCTGTCGAGCAGCGTCTGGGTCGAGGTCAGCGCCTTGTCCGGCGTGAACGCGTCGTCGAGCGAAACGACCTCGAAGGTCGTGTCGAGTCCTGACTTGCCGTTGTAGAGGTCGAAGCCGGCCTGAAGCGCGGGACCGATGACGCCAAGCGCTGGAGCGACAGGACCTGTCTGTGGATTGGTGTTGCCGACCTTGACGGTAGCTCCAAACTCCTCTGTTACGTCGGTGGGGCACTTGTCGAGGTCGATGCCCAACGCTTCGGCGGCAGCGATGGCCTCGCTGGAGGCGTCGCCGACGCCGCCTGAGTCGCCCCCGGGTGCTCCACAGGCTGAGGCCACCAGGCCGGCTACCATGACGGCTCCGGCCAGCTTGGTGCTCTTGGTGAACATGTCGTGCTCCTTCAGGTCAGGTGGCCCAGTTGGGCCCGGGGTACTACGATGTGCGATCTGGCGCAGTTCCCGAGAAACTGTCAGGTCCTCCGACACCATCCGGGGTCGGCTGGGCGGCTTCTTGCCGGGCCGAGTCCGCCCAGCATGGGCCCGCCCCGCGGTGACGCAAACCACGTGTCCCAGTCGACGGAACATCGCCGTGAGGCGGCGATCTACTCGGTCATGTGCCCTTGGAAGCCGCAGAGCTTTAGCCGTCGCTGAAGAGTCTCGTGTCGAGGCCGTAGACCGTCGTCATGAACGACGTCTCCATGCCGATTGGGTTGTCAACACCGTCGAGCTTGTACCGGACGCCGTCGATCAAGGCGGGGCCTGGGTAGTCAACGTGCGTGAACTGAACGCGTCGATCATGCCGGAGCCGGTGGAGCCCGAGCAACGACGTCGCTGCCTCGAAGAGGGACTGCGGGTGCATCAGCCCGCCGAGTGCGGGTCGCCGTCCCACCCTTGATCCGCGGATTTCCTGCATGGCCGAGGCGCACTGTGCCGAGGTTGGCACCTGCGACAGGCAGGTCCGTCCTCGTGGCCCGCACGGTTGTGATCTGCGAGGAGGGCGAACCGGGATCGGCCGTCCCGAAGATCTCTGTCCCGACGGTCTCGTCTCGCCCTTGGATTTCTCGAGCGAGCCGAGAACATCCTTCACCGACTCGCTAGTGGTGTAAAGCACCGCACCTTCGCGTCGTCGGGATGGTTGGCGGTGACGTCGGTCATCATGATCTGCGCGTCCAGGTTGCGGTCGAGCCGGGTCTGCATCGCGGGGTTATCGCGTGCGGGCGGCGTCGAGCATGAAGGTGCGGATCGCGTAGTGGAGCCCGCGCTTGAGGGCCGGGGCGATGACGCGCTGACACGCCCAGGGCGGCGGCCCGGGCCCGGTTTGGACGTTCACGCTGCCGACTTCACGGGGTCTGCCGAACGCCTTGGTCATATCGACCAGGCACGAGTCCAACTCGATACCCAGCGCCTCGGCCGCCGAGGCCACCGCGGCGGGAAGATGTCGTATCTGCCCGCCGCTGCTCTCGCCACCGGCGGGGCCGAGAGGCGGAGGTGGCCAGGGCGATGGTCAGAACCGTCGAACCGACTTGACGCGAATGTGTGCCATCGGTAGCCCTTCGGGCGGTCGGTTCGATGAGGGTCGTCGAAGGCGTGGCTAGAGCCGGACCGGTCAGGGGCGAGGCCGCGAGACGTCGCGAGACGCCTCTTCGATCGCACCGGGCGCCTCGTCGAGGTCCAGGATCGCGGCATCGGACATCATCTGCTGGTCGCTGAGCTCGCCGACTGGCTCGGGGCGGCGAGGCTCGACCACAAGCAGCTTCGATCCGAGCTTCTTTAGGCCCCCGATGACGCCCTCGCGGAGCGTGAAGACCATCAGGATGATCAGCACGCCGAACACCACGCCGGCGGCGGGTCCCTCGGTGATCTCGCCCGTCCACAGCGGGAGGAAGTAGATGGCGAATCCGCCCAGGATCGGGCCCCAGTAGCTCGCGCTGCCCCCCAGGACCATCGCGACGAGAAGGTAGATCGTGAACAGGAGCGAGAAACTCTCGGGCGTCAGGACGCCCGTGTCCACTGCGAAGAGACCACCTGCCAGCCCGGCGATCGCGGCCGAGATGCCGAACAGCACCGTGCGCACGACCGTCCGGTCGACACCCATGACGATGGCGGCGGACTCGTTGTCGCGCAGGGCGACGATCGCGCGGCCCATCCGGCCCCGCATGATGTTCCAGACGATCAGGCAGGACAGCAGCAGCGCGACCGTGGCGACGTAGTAGAGCCACACGATCTGACCGGTGCGACCGACGAAGTAGGCGTTCTCCGGCGCGTCGTACGAGATGCCGAACAGTCCGGCCGAGCCTCCCGTGAGGGACTCGAAGCGGCGAACCAAGCTGGGGAAGATGACGCCGACGGCCAGGGTCACGAGGGCGAGGTACATGCCTTGCAGCCGCAATGCGGGTAGGCCCACGAGCACCCCCACGATGAAGCACAGCAGCATCCCCATCAGGAACGCCACCGGCGGCGACCAACCGTGCTCGGTCACCAGGATGCCCGTCGCGTAGGCACCGATGCCGAAGAAGGCCGCGTGCCCAAGGGAGATCTGGCCGCCGAAACCAGACAACAGGTTGAGTCCGACAGCGGCGATGGCGAGAATCAGCGCGCCGGTGATCTGGTCGAGCCGGTATGGCTCCACGACATAGGGCAGCGCCAAGACGGTGGCGACGACTAGGAGGGCGTGACCGAAGTTGAGCCCACGGTGCTGGAGCGAGCCCTCCCTCACGGTGATCGGCAGTGCCATCAGACTCTCTCCACCTGCTTGGATCCGAACAGTCCGGACGGTTTGACCATGAGGACGACGACCAGCAGCAACAGGGCGACCGCCAACTTGAGGTCCGACCCGATGATCGATACATAGCCGCCGACGAGGCTCTCGAGGACACCGATGATGAGTCCGGCGAGGACCGCGCCACCCGGCGAGTCGAATCCGCCGAGCGTCGCCGCCGCAGAGGCGTAAATCAGGAAGTTGAACATCATGAACGTCGTCAGAGTCGTGCCCGGCGCGACCAGCGGCCCGAGCAGTCCGCCGATCGCCGCGGCGATCATCCACCCCAGAGAGTTGATTCGGTTGACGCGGATGCCGAGCAGTCGCGCCGACTCGGGGTTGCTAGTTGCGGTGCGCATCGCCAGTCCGAGCTTGGTGTACTTGAATAGCGCGAGTACTCCGGCAAGTATGGCTGCCAGTAACGCCATCGTGAGCAATTGTTGATAGCGGAGGCGCCCTCCGAAGACCGCGACGTAGTCGTCGGGTGCGGAAGGAAGGACGTTGGGGAAGGCAAGCGGGTCGCCACCCCAGATCATGCCGGCGAGCGCGTTGAGGGACAGGAACAGGCCGATGCCCACCAGCAGGATCGAGTAGTCCGCGCCGGCACCCAGGGGCCGAACGAGCACCCGTTCGACGGCTCCGCCAATCACCGCGCCAGCCGCGACGGCGAGCACGATCGCGAGCACGACGGGCACGCCGATCTTGGTGAAGGCATAGGCAATGAATGCGCAGAACATCGCCATCTCGCCCTGTGCCAGGTTGAGGTGCTTGGTACTGCGATACACGCAGACCAAGGCGAGCGCGAGGAATCCGTAGATCACGCCGTTGTTGATGCCGTCGATAACGCGGTCGACAAAGAGGTCCATGAGGCCGGTCTTCCTAGTAGCCGAGGTATGCCGCGCGCACGGCGTCATCGCCGGCGAGTTCAGATGCCGGGCGGGTCTTTGCGATCGTGCCAACCTCGATGAGGTAGCCGCGGTCGGCGATCTGGAGCGCCAAAGTGGCATTTTGCTCGACGAGAAGGATGGCCATGCCCATCTCCTTGCTGATCTGGGAGAGCGACGCGAACAGCTCCTGTGTCAACTTCGGCGACAGACCGAGGCTCGGCTCGTCGCACAGCAGGAGTTTGGGCCGGCTCATCATGGCACGGGACACCGCGAGCATCTGCTGCTCGCCGCCCGACAGCAGTCCCGCCTTCTGCCGACGACGCTCGAGCAGGCGGGGATAGACCCCGAACCAGCGGTCGATGTCTTCAGCGATGCCCTTCTTGTCCTTGCGCACGTGAGCACCTGCGCGCAGGTTCTCTTCGACCGTCAGGTCCGCGATCGTGCCGCGGCCCTGTGGTACCTGCGCCAGGCCGAGCCGGACGACCGCATCGGGAGCGGCCTTCGAGATGTTGTGGCCATCGAACGTGATGCGTCCACGGCGCTGGATCATGCCGGAGATGGCACGCATGGTGGTGGTCTTGCCGGCGCCGTTGGCGCCCAACATGACGACGACCTCGCCGGCGTCAACCGTGACATTGATGCCGTGCAGCACGTCCGCAGCGCCGTATCCGGCGTAGACGTCCTCGATCTTGAGAAGGCTCATGACGTGGGCGCTCCCAGATAGGCCGAGATCACCTCGGGATGTGAACGGACCTCTGTAGGGGTGCCTTCCGCGATCTTCTTGCCGAAGTTCATCGCGATGATGATGTCGGAAATGCCCATGACCATCGCCATGTGGTGCTCCACCAGGAGGATGGTGAGATCGAATTCGTCTCGGATGCGGGTGATCGTGCTCGACAGTTGGTCGACTTCGCTGTGCGTCAGGCCACCCGCCGGCTCGTCGAGCAGCAGCAGCTTTGGCTTTGCTGCGAGCGCGCGCGCCAATTCGAGCCGTTTGAGAGTGCCGAACGGCTGGTCGGCCGCGGGCCGGAAGGCGAGGCCGGCGAGGCCGAGAACGTCCAACAGCTCGTAGGCCTCAGCCTTGAGCTGTTTCTCGGCGCGAGCCTGCCCGAGGCGAAGTAGGGCGCGAACGTAGCCGCCGGCTCCTCGGGCGTACGCGCCGGCCATCGTGTTCTCGAGGAAGGTTAGCGACGGGAAGAGGCCGAGGTTCTGAAACGTACGCGCAACGCCGTGGCCGGCGATCTTGTGCGCCGGCACGCCCAACAGCTCCTTACCGTCCATCCGAATGCTGCCTCCGTCGGGTTGGTAGATGCGCCCGACACAGTTGAACAGGGTCGTTTTGCCGGCGCCGTTGGGTCCAATGAGGCCGCAGATCTGGCCGCTGCCGATCGTGAACGACAGGCCGTCGAGGGCAGTGATGCCGCCGAACCGCATCGAGACGTCGTCGATGATCAACTCGCTCATGCGTCGGCCCCCCTCGGGGTGGCAGCCCGGCACTGGTTCATGTGGTCTCCCGTAGGTCGTGAATTGGACCGCCGCAGGTCTCGGGTCGTGGTCGCGTCAGTGTGACGTGGGTTAAATCTTCCTGTCCCGCGTGGTTCCATGGGTCGGAACGGCGAGGGGGCCAACCCGGACGAGCGCCAGCGTCCACGGCCACGACTCCGCGACGAAGCAGCGATCCCGCCAGATGGAACGGTCGCGATACGCAACCGTCGAGCGTTTCCAGAATCAGGTCATGAGAGCCGTGCGCATGACGGCGCCGGAGCCTGATGGGATTGCTGGACACGCCGGATCCCGAGACCGCATCCCCTGCGGTCGTACTGCGCGTCGAGGGCGGCCGGCTTGTGCCACTCCGACCTGCACACTTGGACGGTTCGATGCAACACGATGTCGACCGAGGAGGGTGAGCGCTTTGTCGACGGCGGCGCCCGGCGCGCTGGGCCTCAACGGCGTCCGCACCGCTTCGATCCTGGGCGCCACGGTGTACGGCGTCGACATCAACGAGAACGAGTTCGTCCGGCCACCGCGACCGACACGGCCGAGGTGCTCGAGCTGCTGGCCGCGGGCGAGCTCGCGCTGCAGATCACGGTCGCGACCTCGCCGGTCTCAACGAGGGCCACGCGAGTCTCGAGCGCGCGACGTCGTCGGCCGCCTCGTGACGAGCCTCTGTCCCCGTGACGGACGGCGCGTTTCGCGCCGTGGAAAGGGGCGTCGCGCCCAGGGGCGGGCGGCCCTAGCGTGACGGGATGCCGCTCTACTCCTTCGAGGGCCTGACGCCCGACGTCCACCCGTCCGCCTTCATCGCGCCGACCGCGACCCTCGTCGGTCAGGTGATCGTCGAGGAGGGCGCGTCGGTCTGGTACAACGCCGTGATCCGCGCCGACTACGGCCCCATCTACGTCCGCGCCGGAGCCAACGTGCAGGACGGCTCGGTACTGCACGGCCCGCCGGACCTGCTGACCGAGATCGGCCCCCGGGCCACGGTGGCACACCAGTGCGTCGTGCACGGTGCCGTGATCGGCGTCGGCGCACTGATCGGCAACGGCACGACTGTGCTCGACGGCGCCCGCATCGGCTCGCGTTGTCTCGTGGCGGCGCACTCGATGGTCGCCGCGGGCGCCGAGTTCGGCCCCAACATGCTGATCGCCGGCGCCCCCGCCGTGGCCAAGAAGGACATCGGCGGCACCGTGGCTGAGCAGTGGGTCGACGGCAATCCGGCCGCGTACGCCGATCTCGCCGTCCGGCACCTCGCCGGGGTGCTCCCGGTCGTCTGACGCTCCCCACCCCCCGGACACGACGATGCCCACCGGCGAGAGCCGGTGGGCATCGTCGTGCGGCGCGGGCCGATCGCGGGTCAGCCGGCGGGCTGCTCTGCCTGGAGCCGGCGGGACGCCGTGAAGCTCGCCTCGGGGGCGTTGTGCACCTCGTCGGGCAGCACCTCGCCGGTGATCATGGCATTCCACTGGCGCCACCACGCGCGCATCTGCAGCTCGTCCGAGCCGCCCGGCTGGTCAGCGCCGGCCATGCCTCGCGAGACGTCCGACCACGGCAGCTCCTTGTACGACGCGAAGGAGCGCTGGCAGGTCTCGAGCGCCTCGACGTCGTCGGGCGAGGCCAGACCGCCGGGACCCCAGAACGTCAGGAAGTTGTCGAGCCGCTGCTGCTTCAGCTCGTCGCCCTCCTCCGGCGGGATCAGCTCCCACGCCGTGACCTCCATGTAGTCGGGGGCCAGCGGGTCGATCTTGCGGACGACGACGCCCATGACCAGGTCGATGATGACCAGGTTCGGGAAGATCACCAGGTTGCGCGATCCGGACATGCGGTCGACCCAGTCGTCGCCGTACTTCTTCCGGAACTCCTCGAAGCGCTTGGCCTTCTCGGCTTTTCCCTTCTCGGACAGGGGGCGTCCGAACAGGCCACCGGTCTTGGGTCCGCCGGCGACGACGCTGTGTCCATTGCCGAGCCCCAGGCCGACCGACTGGCTCATCGCGGCGCCGTCGAGCTCGACGCCCGACGCCATGACCATCTCGAAGTAGCGCTGGTGCGCCGAGACCGCGTGATACCCGTCGACACTGTTCTCGACCAGAAGCTTCCAGTTGGCCTTGACCGAGTACTCGTGCGTCCCCTCGAGGATCTGCATGCCTTCCTCGGACTGGTCCGCGATGAGGTCGATGTACTCCTTCGCGCCGGCGAGGTAGTCGACCAGCGGCTCGACGTCGGGGTTAAAGCTCACGAACACGAAGCCGCGGTACGAGTCGACCTTGGCCGGCGTGGCCAGGCCGGGACGCTCGAAGTCCGGGCCGTACGACGTGTCGCCGGGAACCGACACGAGCTTGCCAGAGCTGCTGAACGACCAGCCGTGGTAGAAGCAGGTCATGAAGCGGGCGTTGCCCTCGGGCTCGCGGCAGATCATCGCGCCGCGGTGCGGGCATGAGTTGATCCAGACCTGGATCTCGCCCTTCGCGTCACGACCGAAGATCAGCGGGCGGCCGGCCACGTTGCGAGTCTTGAAGTCGTTGGGCTTCTTCAGCTCGGTCTCGTGCCCCAGGTACAGCCAGACCATGCTGAAGATCTCGTCGCGCTCCTTGGCGAACACCTCGGGATCGACCATCGCTTGGCGGTTGACCCGGAACCGGGGCATCACCCGGTCATCATCGATGAACTGTGACATCAGGACACTTCCTCTTATATGGGTGCAGTCTTCACGGGTGCAGTTTTGGTGGGCGCAGACTCGCGCGGTGCGGTCATGAGTGGCTGATGGCCTGCTTGAGCGACCAGATCTCGGCGCGCGGGGTGGGCCGCGGGACGACCCGCAGGTTGAACCACTCGATGACGCGCTGCCACGAGTCGAACATCGCGGCGTGGCCGAGGGCCTCGGCCGACTCGTGGAAGAAGTCGCCGTCGACGCCGGGGTAGGTCACGAACTCGGTGTACGCGGGCGACGGATCGGTCAGACGCTCGCGGAGCCGGGCAACGGCGGCCGGGGGGGCATCGTCGTCGAAGGCGCCGAACATGCCCAGCCAGGGGGTGTCGACGGGGCGGGCGCTGTCGGTCAGCGCGGGACGGCCATCGTGCGAGCCGCTCAGGTCAGACGGGGAGATGCTGACAGCGGCTCCGAGGTCGAGCTCGGCGGCTGCGCGCAGCGCGATGCGGCCCCCGTAGCCGAAGCCGATCACGCCGATCTGCTGCCCGTGCCAGTCTCGGGCGTCGCCGAGGTGGTCGATCAGCGCGCTGAGACCCGCGATTGCCGCGGCGTCGTCGCGCAGCGTGCCCAGCGCACCGAGATCTGCGGCGAGCGATTCGTAGCCGTGCTCGGCCAGGCCGTTCATGAGCTCGACCACCCGGTCGCCCAGCCGGTCGGCCTCGCCGAGCAGGATCACGGCGCCGCGCGGCACGCCGGGCAGGTCCAGTCGTGCCACCGGCAGGGTGCTGCCCGCGACCTCGACGTCGATGCGCTTCGGTGTGATCCGGGGAACGGCGGTGCTCATCGATGGGCCTCTCTCAGGTGGTGGTGATGCCATCGTGACCCACGCGACACTCGGTGGTCAGGGGCCGTTCTGGACGTCGGAACACCGGTCAGCCGAACGAGACGTCGGCGCTCTCCCAGTACGGGGCCCGCAGCGCGCGCTTGAGGAGCTTGCCCGACGGGTTGCGGGGCAGTTCGTCGACGACCTCGACCGAGGTCGGGCACTTGTAGGCGGCCAGGTTGGCCCGCGCGAAGGCGATGACCTCGGCCTCGGACAGCTGCGCGCCGGGCCGCAGGATGATGATCGCCTTGACGGTCTCTCCCCAGCGCTCCGACGGGACGCCGATGACCGCGACGTCGTGGACGTCGGGGTGCTCGATCAGCACGTTCTCGACCTCGATCGGGTACACGTTCTCCGCACCGCTGACGATCATGTCCTTCAGCCGGTCGCGCAGATACAGGTAGCCGTCGCGCAGCGACGCCCCGTCGCCCGTGCGGACATAGCCGTCGGGCGTCAGCGTCTCGCGGGTCGCCTTCTCATCACCCCAGTAGCCGTGCATGTTGGTGGGCGTCTTGAGCCACACCTCGCCCACGACGTCGTCCTCGACGTCGAGGCCGGTCTGCGGGTCGACGACGCGCACGCCGGCGCCCGGGAGGGCGCGCCCGACCGACAGCATCCGCTCGGGGTGCTCGGGGTCGAGATGGTCCTCCGGTCGCAGGATCGTGGCGCCCTGAGTCTCGGTGAGGCCGTAGATCTGGACGAAGCGGGCGTCGAAGATCGCCAGGCAGCGGCGCAGCAGCTCCGGGGAGATCGGCGAGGCCGCGTACGAGATGGTGTCGAGGCTCGACACGTCGTGCCTGTCGATCTCGGGTGACTCGATGATCATCTTGAGCACCGCCGGGACCACCGTGGTTATCGTGGCCCTCCACCGCTCCACGAGCGGCAGCAGGGTCGTCGGCGACGCGTCGCGGGCGATGACGCTGTGGGCACCCACGCGCATCGATAGGATGCCCAGGCTGGCACCGGCCGAGTGGAAGACCGGCATCGAGATCAGCAGCACCGACGACTCGTTGACGTGCAGCACCTCGACCATGCCGTCGGTCGCCAGCACCGCGCGGTTGCTGAACATGGCGCCCTTGGGCAGTCCCGTGGTGCCGGACGTGTACATCTGCAGCGCGCAGTCCTCGGCGGCGACCGGCACGCGCGGGTCATCGGCGGGCTGCCGGTCGAGCCATTCTTCGTAGCCCTCCAGTCCCGCGGCGGAGCCGATCACGACGACCGTGTCGATCGTCGTCAGGTCGCCGCGGAACTGCTCGTACTGGTTGACGAACTCGGCCCCGATGAACAGGATCCGCGCCGTGGAGTGGTTGATGATCTGCGCCATCTCGCGCGGGGCGAGACGCCAGTTGACCGCCGCCGTCACGGCACCGACCTTCGAGGCGCCAGCCACGATCTCGAAGAACTGCAGGTTGTTGCGGTCCAGGAAGACGACCCGGTCCTGCGGTCGGATGCCAGCCTCGAGAAGCCCCTGCCCCAGTTGGCTGGAGCGTCGGTCGAACTGCGACCACGTGAGGGTGCTGTCGTCGATGCTCATGCAGGGCGCGTCGGGCTTGACACCCGCCCAGTGGCGGACGTGCTCGGCGATCGAGATGTCGGATGCTGGCGCCACAGGACGTCCTCTCAGGCGACGGGGAGCAGTCGGGTGATCTGGGCGGCGGCTTTCACGGCGAGGCGCCCGTACGCGTCGAGGCTGCCCTCGTCGCTGCGGACCACGACGGCGGTCGAGACGCTTAGCGAGACCGCGGCGATCGCCTCGCCGTCGCGTATCACGGACGCGGCGACGCAGATCGTACCGTGACAGGCTTCTTCGCGTTCGATGGCGTACCCGGTCTCGTGCGCCCTGGCCAGCTGGTCGACGAACTGCTTGCGCAGCGCCACCGAGTAGGGGGTCGCCCGGGTCAGCGGCTGGCCGATGACGTCGATGACGGTCGACCGAGGGCTGTACGCGAGGATCGCCTTGCCGAGCGCCGTGCACGTCGCCGGGAAGCGGCCACCGACGCGACTGGGCAGCCGGGTGCCGGCAGGGCGGGTCACTTTGTCGAGGTACAGCACGTCGCGACCGCTCAGGGTCGCGAGGTGGACGGCGATGGCGTCGGAGCGCTCGAACAGCTGGTTGAGTGGGCGGGACGCGACGTCGCGCAGCTCGCCGTACTCCGACCAGCGGGCCGCCTCGCTGAGCTCGAAGAAGCTGCCGCCGACGCGGTAGCGCGATCCGCTGCGCCCGACGAAGCCGTGCTTCTCAAGCGTTTTCAGCAGCCGGTGGGCCGTGCTCTTGGGCACGCCGATGTGGGCGGCGACCTCGGTGACGCCGAACGAGTTCCCACGGGCCTTCGAGATGGCCTCCAACATGGCCAGGGTCTTAGAGGCCGACGACTGCGCGGTCTCCTCGGGTGCTCGCCCGGCCGAGCGGTCCAGTCGCTCGAGTGTCAGCGGTTCCATCGCGTCGATGCTCATGCGGACCTCTTTCTGCTCGCTGCACCCATGTCGCTCACGTCGTCCAGGAGGACCATCGTGACCGATGACGGACATGGACGTGACGTGGGTTACGTCGATCCATGAGTCATGCTGGAGCTACCGGCACCCGCCGCGCGACAGAGGTTCCGGCGACTGGAACTGGCGCTACGCCCCCCATACCGACCTGGCCACGCGGGCCGGACACCGGCACCACACACGTTCCCCGGGATGGAACTTCCGGTCGCCCCACCCGCTGGTCGCCACCCTGAAGACCGTGCGCCTGGAGCCCTTCCCCACCGCCGGCATGACGATGGCCGCCCCCATCGTTGTCGGAGACGGGCCGGCTGGCACCCGCCTCGTGGTCGAGACCGACGACGGCTCGCTGGTGTATGTCACGGCGCACGGGCGCATGGATCTGGTGCCGGGCGCGCCGGGATGCCCCGCGCTGCTCGCCACGACGCTCGAGGCCTCGACCACCTGGCTCAACCGCGTGCTGGCGGTTGCCCGCGCCAGCGGGCACCCGACTCAGTTACAGCGTTATGGCCGTCGTCACCGACTGACCAAGCCAGTCATCGCGGCTGCCAACGGCGATGCATACGGTGGCGGCATCGAGTTGGCGTCGGTTGCGACATCATCGTCGCCGACAAGTGAGCGCACTTCGCGATGAGCGAGGCTCGGGTCGGCTACGCGGCCCTCGGCGGCGGCGCGGACCGGTTGGTCAAGCGCCTGCCGACCGCGATCGCGATGGGCCTACTGCCGACGGGGCGGCACATCGAGCCACACCCGGTGGGCCCCGTCACGGAGGTCGCACCCGCCAGCACCGCGCTGGAGGCGGCTCGCCACTGGGCAGCCGAAATCCTGCTGTGCTCGCCGATCGAGGCCCGGCACACCAAGGAGCTCGCACTCGCCGCGCTGGAGGGTGCCGCGTGGACCGCCGATCGCATCGAGCACCGACAACGCGTGCTCGACCACCTCCTGACGCTCGACGACACCCGCGAAGGGGTCGCCGCGTTCACCGAGAAGCGCGCCCCGCGCTGGACCGGCCGCTGACGGGCGCGCCGAGCCGGCGCGACTACGGCTCGACGAGGAGCTTGACGTGCGGACTGCTGCCCTGTCGCTCCCACGACGCCGCGACGTCGACGAGCGCCGTCAGCTCCGACGCCACGTCGATCTCCCCGCGGCGGGCCAGATCGCACAGGTCGGCGAACGCCGTCGCCTGCACCTCGGGCGCGATCGCGCCGACACTGCACGACAACAGATCGCGCCCCTTGAACGGGATGCCGGGCAGCTCAACGGTCCGACCGGCGCGCATGCCGAGGTTGACGATGCGGCCACCCTCGCGGGTCGCCCGGATGCCGGCGACCATCGGCTCGCCGTACAGGGAATCGACCACGAGGTCGAAGCCGCCCTCGGACGCCTCGACCAAGCGGCTCTCGTAGCCCTCGTCCAGAGTCACGACGTCGTCCGCGCCGCGTCGCAGGAGCCCGTCGAGCGTCGCCTGATCCCGCCCAGCCGCCACGACCCGTCGCGCGCCGAGGGCTTTCGCCGCCTGCACTACGATCTGGCCGACGCTGCCGGTCGCGCCGAGCACGAGGACCGACTCGCCTGAGCGGATCGCGCCTTTGTGCGCCAACGCCAGGAAGCCGGTCGTGCCGGCCACCCCCAGACCCAGGGCCACGCCGTCGGCGATGTCGTCCGCGAGCTCGCGGACGCCCGCGGCCGGCGCCACGGCCCACTGAGCGATCGACCCGTGCGGATGGATCGTCGGCGTGAAGTAGACCCGGCGTCCGTCCGGCGTCGTGCCGACCCCCTCGATGCCCGGCACGAACGGTGTCTGCGGCCGGCCGCGGATGCCCGAGGCGTAGACGAGATCGGCGGGGTTGAGGGCAGCGGTCGAGACCTCGATCAGGACCTCGGCGGGTCCGGCGACCGGGTCGGGGCGCTCACCGACGATCGGGGCCGCCCCGAGCTGGGCGATGATGGCAGCGCGCATGCGGTCGTCTCCTGGGTCGAATCCTGCGGTGTGTCCTGCTCGGTGGTCAGTCCTGCTGGGGCCGCCATGGCCAGTACTTCGCGGTGGCGCCGCCGTCGACCGTGATGTTGCTGCCGGTGATCATGCGGGAGTCGTCCGATGCGAGGAACACGACGGTCGGGACGTAGTCGCTGGGGGTGGGCAGGCGCTTCATCGGGAACTGGGCGGTGAAGTCCATGGGGTACTGACCCGGTGCGGCCGTCGCGGCCGCCATGTGGCGCAGGATCTCCGGATCCTCCGGCTGGGTCGCGGTCGGTGTGAAGCCGTTGACCCGGATGCCGTGCTCGGCGAGCTCCATCGCCGCAGATCGGGTGAAGTTGATCAGCCCGCTCTTGCCGGTGCTGTAGCCGATGTTGCCCGGCTGACCTTGCCACGCCGCGGTCGACAGCACGTTGATGATGCTGCCCTCGACGGCGCGGTCGATCATGACCTGGCCCACTGCGCGGGTGAACAAGAAGGCACCGCCCAAGATGATGTCGAGCTGACGGCGGTACTCCTCGAGGGGCATCGTGAACAGCCCCTTCTGGTTGAACCAGACCGCGTTGTTGACCAGCACGTCGATGCTGCCGAAGCGGTCGAGCGTCTGGGCCACGACATCGTCGACGTGATCGGGATCGGTCACGTCGCCGGTCACAGCGAACGCCTCTCCCCCGGCGTCCTTGATCCGCTGCGCCGCCGCGGCGGCGACCTCGGCCGCCATGTCAGTGCACACGACCTTGGCGCCCTCGGCGGCAAGGCCGACAGCGAGCGATCCGCCGATATTGGCGCTGGCGCCCGTGACGATCGCGACCTTACCTTCGAGACGCGTCACAGGATGATGCTGACCTTGCCGTGGGGGCGCAGGGCGTCCAGGGTCAGCACCGACTTGCGTTCGACGAAGCGCAGCACCTGCTCGGCATCGCGCTCGAGGACGTGGCGGTACTGGCCCACGTACGTGTCGAGCACACCGTTGCGGACGCGGTACACCGCGAAGTTGGCTCGCACGGCGATGCGATTCGCCTCGGCGTGCGACGCCCGGATATTGCTGATTAGGCGGGTCGTCCTGGAGTGCGGGTACTCGGCGTGCGCCGCCCGGGTCAGCAGGGAGTTGACCCGCTGCTCGAGCAGGAACCGGTCGTCCTGCACGAGGAAGAGGTCTCGACTCGGGTCGCCGTCGGGTCGGTCAGTCGACGGGATGAGGTAGTGGCCGTCGGGCGTAAACAGCTCGAGCCACTCGTGTAGGCGCCACTCGTCGAGCGCCTGGGCCTCGTAGAAGAGGAACTGCTCGACCTCACGCAGCTGTGCGTCGGAGACCGGCACCGCAGGCGCGGCGTCCACTTGGACATCGCTCATCGTCAAACCTCCTGTTGTGTTCGACCGCCAGCGTGTCGGCCGGCGGCCGCGTGGGCCAGACAACGTTCCGGGGTTCGGAACCTCCCAGCAACGGCGCTGAAGCAGTTGATTGCGTCTTTAAGTCAAGTGTTCTACGGTCGTACCGCCCGCCGCACCCCGATTTGAACGGATCCCCGACCATGTGGAGCTTCGAGAACGACCCCGACTTCCAACCCGAGCTCGACTGGATCGACACCTTCGTGCGCGAAAAGGTCCAGCCGCTGGACTACCTCCTCGGCAGCCAGTGGAACATCCACGATCCCGAGTTCGTGCGCCTCGTTCGTCCCCTGCAGGCCGAGGTCAAGGAGCGCGACCTGTGGGCCTGCCACCTCGGCCCCGAGCTCGGCGGCAAGGGCTACGGCCAGCTCAAGCTCGCCCTCATGAACGAGAAGTTCGGCATGTCGCGCTTCGGCCCGATCGTCTTCGGCTGCCAGGCACCCGATTCCGGCAATGCTGAGATCTTGGCGCACTACGGCACCGAGGAGCAGAAGCGGAAGTACCTGTACCCACTCCTCGACAACCAGATCGTGTCGTGCTTCTCGATGACCGAGCCGCAGGGCGGCGCCGACCCACTCATCTTTACCGCGCACGCCGAGCCCGACGGCGACGAGTGGGTCATCAATGGCGAGAAGTGGTTCGCCTCCGAGGCCGACCACGCAGCGTTCTTCATCCTGATGGTCCTGACCGATCCCGACGCCGAGAGCCCGTACCGCAGGTTCTCGATGTTCATCGTCCCGCGCGACGTGCCCGGAATCGAGAACATCAGGAACTACGGCTTCTACGGCGAGCGCGACGACTCGCACGCACACCTGCGCTTCAGCGACGTTCGCGTGCCAAACGAGAACATGCTGGGCAATCGGGGCGACGCATTCGTCGTCGCGCAGGTCCGCCTCGGGGGCGGTCGCATGCACCACGCGATGCGCAGCCTTGCCCAGGCGACGCGGGCGTTCGAGATGACGTGCGAGCGCGTCGTTTCGCGCGAGACGAAGGGCGAGCGCCTGGCCGACAAGCAGCTCGTGCAGGACAAGATCGCCGACAGCTGGGTCGAACTGCGCCAATTCCGGCTGCTGATCTTGGAGACCGCGTGGCTCGCCGACCAAGGTAACGACTGGAAGGCCATCCGCAAGAACGTCTCGGCAGTCAAGTTCGCAATGCCGAAGTTGCTGCACGACATCGCCGCGCGCGCCCTCCACCTGCACGGCTCGCTGGGCCTGACCCACGAGATGCCGTTCGCCGAGTGGGTCATCAACTCGTTCCACGTCGGCCTCGCCGACGGCCCGAGCGAAGTGCACAAGATCGTGGTGGCGAAGGAGGTGCTGCGCGACGTCAAGCCGTCGACGGACCAGTTCCCCTCCTATCACCGCGACACGATGCGCCGTCGCGCCCACGAGTTGTACGACGAGCCCATCGGGTCGTGACGCCCGACGTCAGCACGATCCGGATCGACTCCGACGACCCAGGCCACGGCGCTGACGCTCCGCCGTCGTGCTGGCTCGCCAGGTGCGCGCGCCCCTCCGCGCCACGCGGGCGACCCGGTCGTGGGCGTCGTGGAGCTGACGAGGTCGGGCCGTGCGGTAGGTTCCGGCACGGACCTGTTCGGCGAGCACGACGTCGAGCTCGGGCTCTACGACTCGGTCGCGATCATCGCGCTGAACCCGACCTCGTTCACGACGGCCTTCTCGCGGCGTGGCCCGATCACTGAGCGTGGGTGTGCTGGGCTGCCGCGACTGGGGCTCGTCGAGCACCTGACCGAGGGCGACGTCGGGGCGGCGGTGCGCGCCCACTCCACTGAGCTCGCGCGTCCGACGTCTCCCGGCTCGCTGCGCGGCGTCAACCGGCTGGTCTGCCAGGACGCGGGCATGAGGTACGGCGAGACCCTGCCCGAGGCCGACGACCTGCAGTGGCCCCGCTCGTTCGTCCTGTGCGACCGCTCGTGTCGTCGTCTCGGCGCGGATCCGTACCACCGTGCGGAACTCTGAGCGGTAGGGGAGACTCGCGCATCCTACGGTGGAAACATGAGTTTGACGGACATCCTCGACGCACGCCACAGCTGCCGCGCCTACCTCGACACCCCGGTACCCGACGACGTGATCGAGCAGCTCTTCGCGTTGGCCCAGAAGACGCCGTCGTGGTGCAACACGCAGCCCTGGCAGGCGTACGTGACCAGCGGAGAGAGCACCCAGAAACTGGGGGACGCGCTCCTCGAGCGCGCCGGGCTCGGCGATCCCGCCCCTGACGTCGAGTGGCCCCCAGGCTACCCGGACGTGTACGGCGAGCGCCGTCGCGAGTCCGGCTATGCGCTGTATGCCGCGCTCGGCATCGAACGCTCCGACTACGCCGCCCGCACCGACGCCGCGAACCTCAATCTGCACTTCTTCGGCGCCCCGCACACCGCGATCATCACGACCGCTGCGGCCCTCGGCACGTACGGCGCGGTCGACTGCGGCGGCTACGTGGCCGTGCTCGCGCTCGCCGCCCAGGAACTCGGCCTCGGCGCGATCCCCCAAGCCGCGATCGCCGCCTATAGCGACGTCGTCCGCGCGCAGCTGTCGATCCCCGAGGAGCAGCACATCCTGTGCGCCGTGTCGTTCGGCTACGAGGACACCAAGCACGTCGTCAACTCGTTCCGCACGAGCCGCGCACCGCTCGCCGAGACGCTGCACCGCGTCTAGATGAGTGCCGACTGACCTGTCGGCCGACATGTCACACGACTCTCCGGCACCCGGAGCGAAGGAGCACACCATGGCCGGTCCCCTGGACGGAATCCGCGTCGTCGAGCTGGCCGGCATCGGCCCCGGCCCGCACGCCTCGATGATCCTGGCCGATCTCGGCGCCGACGTCGTCCGCGTAGAGCGGCCCGGCGGTAACTACTCGACGGCCCGCGACCAGACTCTGCGCAACAAGCGGCTCGTCGCGCTCGACCTGAAGTCCGACGAGGGCCTCCAATCGCTGCGCGACCTGATGGCGAGCGCCGACGTGCTGATCGAGGGCTTCCGGCCGGGTGTCACCGAGCGGCTCGGCCTCGGGCCCGATGAGAGCCTCGATCGCAATCCCCGACTCGTGTACGCACGCATGACGGGCTGGGGCCAGAGCGGTCCCCTCGCGGCACGGGCCGGCCACGACCTCAACTACATCTCGGTGACCGGCGCGTTGCACGCGATGGGACGTGAGGGGCACAAGCCCGATCCGCCGCTCAACCTCATCGGTGACTTCGGCGGCGGCTCGATGTTCCTCGTGACGGGCATTCTCGCGGCCCTTCTCGAACGGTCGGTCTCGGGTCGTGGCCAGATCGTCGACGCCGCCATGATCGACGGCACGACCTCGTTGCTACAGCTCATCTGGAGCCTGCGGCACCAGGGCGAGTGGCTCGATCAGCGCGCGACCAACGTGATCGACGGCGCGGCCCCCTTCTACGACACCTACACGTGCTCGGACGGCCGCTTCGTCGCGGTCGGCGCGATCGAGCCGCAGTTCTACGCCCTGCTGGTCGAGGGCCTGGGTCTGACCGACGTCGAGCCGGCCGGCCAATGGGACCGCGCCGACTGGCCACGGATCCGCGACCTGATCGATCGCCGGTTCGCCGAGCGCACGCGCGATGAGTGGGCCGAGCACTTCTTCGGCGTCGACGCGTGCGTCACGCCGGTCCTCGACTTCGTCGAGGCCGCGAACCACCCGCACCTCGCGGAACGCCGGACCATCATCGAGGTCGACGGCGCGCTGCAGGCCGCCCCGGCGCCGCGCTTCTCCCGGTCCGACGTCGCCGAGCCCACAGCACCGCCCAGCGCGACTGTGCCGGTCGAGCAGGTCGTCAGCGCCTGGTCGGGCGGCCGCGAAGCGGCAGGGGTGTGAGATGAGCCTGCCTCCCATGGGTAAGCGGACGCTGCGGCACGCATTCGAGCGCGCCGTCCGCAACCACCCCGACGAGGTCTTCCTCAGCGACGAACACGGCACGGCCCTCACGTTCACGCAGAGCTGGGAGCGTTCACTGCGGATCGCCGCGGGTCTGCACGCGCACCGCGTGGGCCACCAGCAGACCGTCGCCATGCTGCTCGACAACTCGCTCGACATCGCCCACTCGTTCTTCGGCATCGGGCTCGGCGGGATGATCGAGATCCCGATCAATACCGCCTACAAGGGCCGCTTCCTGTCCCACCTGCTCAACGACTCCGAGGCGTCGCTGCTCATCATCGAGAGCGACTACATCGAGCGTCTCGACCTGGTCGCCGCCGAACTGACGTCGCTGCGCACCGTCGTGATACGCGGCGACCTCGCCGCGGCCGACGTGCTGAAAGACCGCTTCGAGGTGGTCCCGCTCGAGGAGCTCGAGACCCACGGCGCGGCCGAGCCCGCGGCCGCCGACCCCGCCGACATCGTCGCCTACATGTACACCTCAGGCACGACGGGACTGTCGAAAGGCGTCGTCACGACGCACGCGCAGGCCTACACCTACTCGACCCGCGAAGACCGCGCCAGGCCCGTTCCCGACGCCGGCGACAAAATCCTCGCGAGCCTGCCGCTGTTCCACCTCGCCGGCCAGTGGTTCGGCGTCTACCAGGCGCTGATCCAGCAGGTGCCGTGCGTCATCGGCCCGCGCTTCGCCCCCACGACGTACTGGGACACGGTCCGCGCCCACCGCATCACCAGCACCGTGATGCTCGGGGCGGTGGCCGAGATGCTGTTCCAGCAGCCACCCGACCCGCGCGACGCGGACAACCCCATGAACCTAGTGGTTATGGCACCGCTGGCCAGTGATATCAAGGGCTTCTGCTCAAGGTTCAACCTCGAGGCCGAGGCGGGCTTCGGGATGAGCGAGGTAGGGCTAATCCTGGTCAGCCCGCACGAGACGCTCGTGGGCGGAGAGGCCGGCTTCGCCCGCGACATGTACGACCTACGCATCGTCGACGAGAAGGGGCACGACGTCGAGCCCGGTGCCGTGGGCGAGCTCTGGGTCAGGCCACACGATCCGCTGCTGTCGATGCAGCGCTACCACAACCTGCCGGAGAAGACCTCCGAGACGATCACCGACGGATGGATCCGCACCGGCGACGCATTCCGAGTCGACGACGAGGGCCGCTACTTCTTCACCGACCGCATGAAGGACTCACTGCGCCGCCGCGGCGAGAACATCTCCAGCTTCGAGGTCGAGAGCGCGATCAACGAGTTCCCCGACGTCTACGAGAGCGCCGTCGTCGCGGTGCCCGCCGACCTGGTCGAGGACGAGATCTTGGCCGTCGTTGCGCCGCACCCGGGCCGCACGATCGACCCCGTCGAGCTCACGGAGTTCATGATCGAGCGGCTGCCCTACTTCATGGTGCCGCGGTTCCTGCGCTTCGTCGACGAGCTGCCCAAGACACCGACGCAGAAGGTCCAAAAGAACATCCTGCGTGAGACCGGCACCGGCCCCGACGTCTGGGACCGCCAGGCTGCGGGCATCTCGACCCGCAGGTAGCGCCGACCGCGCGAGACCTGTCGCGACGACGAAGAGGTCCGGCCGGGTGATGGCGAGTTCACATGGGCGTCGCACCTCTAGTGAGGAGTTGCGACGACCAAGTCCTTTTCGGAGGAGACATCCCGGCTGGTGAACCTGGTCAATGCCGGTGTGCCCGTGGGCAGGGCCGCGGGTGAGCTGGGGCTCGCGAAGCGGCGTGCTGACGAGCTGCTGAAGACAGCTGGCCGCGGGCAGGGGCCGACGACCACGATCGCTGATGAACATCGCCGGGTCGTGGCGGAAACTTCGCCCGGACCGAGGAGCGTGAAACACGCAGCGATCTCGGCCGGCCTCAGCCACGACGCGGCTCGTCGGATCCTGGTCACTGTCGCACTGATGTCTGCAGCCAGGACGGTGGTCGGAAACCGGCTGCCAAGACTCGGTTCCTTGACCTCATCGAGCAGGCCCGGTCGAGTGCGCGGGCGTCGGGTGAGTCGGCGTCAACGAGCGAACGGAGCGGGACTGGGAGTGCCGGGGCGTCCGCAAGAACCGCAACACGCGGATCCATCCCGATGGCAGGGTCGTGGACTATGCGACCGGGACCCGCCACACCGCCGTGCGACCCTTCCACCAGCAAGCAGTTCGCAATTGCCACCGCCATGCTCTTCTACTTCTGGACCCAACGTCCCCGTGGCAACGCGGCACGAACGAGAAGGTCAAACGGCCTGCTGCGCCAGTACCTCCCCTAGGGCACCGCCCTAGGGGACCGCCCTTTCGTCCATGGCCCAGAGGACCTTGAGCACGTCGCCCAGGAGCTGAACGGCCGACCACACGAAGCGCTCGGCTGGGAAACCCGGCCGAGCCTTGCGTGATCTACTCACCACCTAGTGTCCTGTCCGGCTGTTCCGTGAACAACTATCTGCGTTTCGGGAATTTCGTACGCTGAGCCGGGTTCTGAGGAGGCAAGGGCCTCGACAGGATGGAGCCGGTGATGGGACGGGCAGGACGACCGAAAGTCGCGATCGAGCTGAGCGACGACGAGCGCGAGACCCTTCAACGATGGGCACGTAGACATTCCTCGTCCCAGGCGTTGGCGTTGAGGTGTCGGATCGTGCTGGCGTTGGCCGAGGGTGACGCCAACGTCGAGGTCGCCGCTCGTGTCGGGGTAAACAGGGCAACGGTGGCCAAGTGGCGCCACCGGTTCGCGGCCGATCGCCTCGAGGGACTGGTTGATGCTCCGCGTCCCGGCGCTGCACGCACGATCACCGACGACATCGTTGAAGCGGTCGTGGTCGAGACGCTCGAGACAGCACCGAAGGATGCGACGCACTGGTCCACGCCTGCGATGGCCGAACGCCACGGGATCGGCCGTCAGCCTGTCAGTGAGATCTGGCGTGCGTTCGGGCTCAAGCCCTGGCGCCAGGACGAGTTCAAGGTCACTGGGGACCCGGAGTTGATCGAGAAGATCGATCCGCGACATCGTGGGGCTTTATCTCAATCCGCCGGTTGCTGCAGCGGTGTTCGCGGTTGACGAGAAGCCCCGGATTCAGGCACTCAACCGGAGCGCACCGACGTTGCCGATGCTGCCCATCACTCCAGCGAAAGCGACCCATGACTACGTCCGTAACGGAACGATCGACTTGTTCGCCGCGTTGGAGGTCGCGACCGGCAAGGTGATCACTGACCTGCGGCCCTCACACACGAGTGCGGAGTTCGTGAAGCTCCTCGACAAGATCGACATCGAGGTCCCGACCGGACTCGACGTGCACGTCGTGCTGGACAACCTGTCCACGCACAAGACTCCCGCCGTGCACGAGTGGCTGCTGCGGCACCCGGCGTCCCACTTCCGCTTCACCCCGACTTACGGATCGTGGATGAACCTGGTGGAGCGCTGGTTCTCAGCGCTCCACCAAGAAGCTCCAGCGCTCCGCGCACCGCAGCGTCAATGCCCTCGCTGCCGACATCCGCGCGTGGGTCGAGACCTGGAACGAGGACCCCAAGCCCTTCACCTGGCACAAGAGCGCCGACGAGATCCTCCAGCGTCTCGTCGGCTATTGCCGAGCGATCAACAAATAGCCGAAGCTTCAGTCGGACAGGACACTAGTCAGAACCGGTCGGTGTTGCGACGACCCCTGGAATCCGCCGATCCACGTCCGCGCCTCTTCGTGTCAGGCGTCGGTCACACCACGATGCGCGCCATCGTGGATTCTGTGGCCACACGGTCGCCGGCCTTGACCGTCAGCGACTCGATCGTGCCGTCGATGCCGGCCGTGATCGGGATCTGCATCTTCATCGCCTCGACGACGAACAGCACCTGGCCCGCAACGACCTCGTCGCCGTCGGACACGTGACTCGTCACGAGGACACCCTGCATGGGACTCTCGACACTGCTGGGGTCGCGTGTGCCGGTCTGGCGTCCGGTCGAGCCAGTGGCAGCGAGCGACGCGGCGTCGCGCAGCGTCTCCTGGTTGACCACCGTGACACCGTCGCGGGCGAAGCTCGGGACGACATACGTACGGCCCAGCACCGTGACGACGTCACGGCGGCCCTCCGCTGTGCCCATTCTGGCCCCGACGAGCTCCTGCAGGCCGTCGTTGCTCTCGACCCATTCCGTCGTCACGGCGCCGGCCGCGAAGTCGGGATGCTCGATGATCGCTTCGAGCGCGGGGATCGTGGTCGGAACACCGACGACCGTGATCGACTCCAGCGCCGCGACGGTGCGGCGGATCGCGACCTCACGGGTCGGCCCCCACACGACGAGCTTGCCGATCAGGCTGTCGTAGTACGGCAGCACCTGGTCACCGGTCTCGTAGCCGGAGTCGAAGCGGACACCCGACGACGGCGGGACGGCGAGCACCTGCAGGCCGCCTGCGACCGGTGCGAATGCCAGGCCCTTGACGTCTTCGGCGTTGATGCGGCACTCGATCGCGTGCCCGCGGGTGTCCGGACCACTGGCGGCGAACGACAGCTTCTCGCCCGCGGCCACCCGGATCTGCTCGACCACGAGGTCGATGCCGAGTACCTCCTCGGTGACGGTGTGCTCGACCTGGATGCGGGTGTTCATCTCCAGGAAGTAGAACTCCTCGCCCTCAACGAGGTACTCGATCGTGCCCGCGCCGACGTAGCCGACCTCCGACACGAGTCGCACGCTGGCCTCGCCCATCTGGCGGCGCACCGCGGGCGAGACGTCGGCGGGAGCCTCCTCGATGAGCTTCTGGTGCCGTCGCTGCACCGAGCAGTCGCGATCGCCCAGCCACACCGCGTTGCCGAACGTGTCGGCGAAGACCTGTACCTCGACGTGGTGGGCGCTGTCCAGGTAGCGCTCGACGTAGAGGTCGTCGCGCCCGAAGGCCGAGCGCGCTTCGTCTCGGGCCGACTCGAACGCCCTGGCCGCCTCCTCAGCGGCGAAGATCTTGCGCATACCCCGGCCGCCACCGCCGTAGCTCGCCTTGATCGCAAGCGGGTAGCCGACGCGGTCGCCGAAGGCGACGACGTCATCGCCACCGGCGATGTGCGAGGTGCCCGGCACCTGCGGGACACCTGCCTGGGCCGCGATCTCACGGGCGCGCACCTTCTCGCCCATAGCCTCGATCGCGGCGGACGGCGGGCCGATGAACGCCAGGCCCGCGGCCTCGACGGCCGCCGCGAACGACGCGTTCTCGGCCAGGAACCCGTAGCCGGGGTGCACCGCCTCGGCGCCGGATCGGACGGCGAGCGCGACGATCTGGTCGACGTCGAGGTACCCGTCGGCGTCAGAGGCGCCGGCCAGCTCGAGCGACTCGTCGGCACTGCGGACGTGCAGCGCCCCACGGTCGGCGACCGAGTGGATGCCGACGGCCGTGACACCCAGGTCGTGACACGCGCGGATGATGCGGAGGGCGATCTCGCCACGATTGGCGATGAGGATCTTCGAGAACACAGGACGCTCCTTTGCAGCGTGCGGGATCAGACCGGCGGGACGGCGTGCACGCGCCCGGGGACGGGGTGCAACGGGGGACGGCGGTGCCCGGTCCGCGACAGAGCACGGGCCAGGACGCGACGCGACGCCGCCGGGTCGATGACGTCGTCGATACCGAACCCGGATGCGCCGGTCAGGGCACCGGTGCGGGTCTTGATGTCGTCGATGAGGTCCTGGCGAGCCTTCACCGGGTCCTCCGCGTTCTCGAATCGGCGACGGTAGGCGACATCGACGGCACCGTCGATCGACATCGCGCTGAGCTCGGACTGCGGCCACGACACCGCCATGTCGGCGTGGAAGCTGCGCCCGCCGGCCATCGCGTAGTACCCGAGGCCGTAACCCTTGCGCAGGACGATCGAGAAGCGTGGCACCGTCGCCTGGCCGAGCTCGAACAGCAGCCGGACCGAGTGGCGGACCAGATTGGACTCCTCGGCCTCGCTGCCGATCAGGAAGCCGGGGATGTCGGCCAGGTAGACCAGCGGGATGCCGAATGCGTCGCACAGCGAGATGAACCGCGCGCCCTTGTCGGCGGCGGCCGCGTCGATCACGCCGCCGCGGTATGCGGGCTGGTTCGCGATGACGCCGACCGGACGGCCCTCGACACGAGCCAGCGCCGTGATCATGTTGGCGGCGAACGTCGGCTTGAGCTCGAAGAACGACCCGCGGTCGACGATCGCCTCGATGACGTTGACCATGTCGTACGGCGTGGCCAGGTCGACGGGGACGAGATCGCGCAGCTCCGGCGCCAGCCGGTCACCCGGGTCGCCGAGGTCGACGACGGGCGGCTTCTCCCCTGCATTCGGCGGGAAGTACGACAGGTACAGGCGGATCGCGTCGTTGGCCTCCTCGACGGTGTCGACCGCGAGGTCGATCGCACCGTTGCGGTCAGCCTGCAGGGCCGCGCCGCCGAGTTCTTCCTGCGTCGCGATCTCGCCGATGCCGGCCTTCACGAGCGCCGGGCCGGTCATGCCGACCGTCGAGGCGCCGCGGATCATGACTGTGAAGTCGCACAGCATCGCGAAGTTGGTCGGGCCCGCGAAGCCGACGCCGGGCACGATGCATGCTGTCGGGACCCATCCCGAGAGCGCCGCGTGGTAAGCGAACTGCGTGCCCATGGCCCGGATGCCGCCACCATGCGCGAAGTGCTTGGCGTTGAGCCCGTCCTGGATCCGGTGCCCGCCGCCCTCCGCGTACAGGACGTATGGCAGGCCGTGGTTGAGCGACCACTCCAGCGCGCGGTTGATCTTGGCGCCGCCTGTCACGCTCATCGAGCCGCCGACGATCGTCTCGTCCATGTTGACGACCACAACGCTGCGACCGTCGAGCTCGGCGGTACCGGTGATGACGGCGTCGCCGGGACCGTGCAGGTCCTTGTTGTCCTCGTTGTCGTGCGTCGGCTGCGCCAACCCACCCCACTCCAGGAACGTCCCGTCGTCGACAAGGTGGTCGAGCCGCTCGCGCGCTGTCGGCTTGCCCGCCTCGCGGGCCCGGGCGACCGCCTTGGGGCGCGTGGAGTCCAGGCCCTCAGCGCGCCGGGCCTCGACGGTCACCAGCAGTTCGTTGATCGTCGCCATCAATCTCTCCTCGTCACCGTCACGACCACATGCCCTCGCACACATCGGGCACCCGATCTGGGGCGCCCAGTCCCACAGTTGCGCATCGACGTGCTTCCGCGACGTGCCTGTTCCGGGGCTCGGAACCCATCGGATCGGGTCGGCCCCTGGCGGCGTAGATTCCGTCGCCGAGTACCCCCCCCCACGAACGAGGCCGGTGTGAAGATCGAGCTGAGCGACGACGACGCGGCATTCCAGCTGGAGCTGCGCGAGTTCTTCACCAATCAGGTGCCCGACCACCTGCGAGTGCCGTCCGCGACCAGCGCCGAGGTGGGCCGCGAGGCCATCGTCGAGACGCAGAAGATCCTCAACGCGGCCGGGCTCGCGGTGCCGACCTGGCCCGAGAAGTGGGGCGGGCGCGGCTGGTCGACCCTGCGGCTCCACATCTGGCACCAGGAGATGCAGCGGGCCGGCGTTGTGCCGCCGTTCGCTCAGAACGTCAGCATGGTCGGCCCCGTCATCGCCCAGTTCGGATCACCGGAGATGCAGGAGCGCTTCTTGCCCCCGACGGCCAACATGGACATCTACTGGGTCCAGGGGTTCTCCGAGCCCGAGGCCGGCTCGGATCTCGCGTCGCTGCGCACGACCGCGGTCCGCGACGGTGACAGCTGGGTCGTCAACGGGCAGAAGGCCTGGACGACCCTCGCGCACTACGGTGACTGGATCTTCTGTCTCGTGCGCACCGATCCGCAGGCCGCGAAGCGCCAGCAGGGCATCTCGTTCCTGCTGCTCGACCTGACGAGCCCCGGCATCACGATCCGACCCACCCGGCTGATCGACGGATGCCACGAGGTCAGTGAGGTGTTCTTCGACCAGGTCCGCGTTCCCCTCGACCAGCTCGTCGGCGAAGAGAACAAGGGCTGGGACTACGCCAAGTTCCTGCTCGGCAACGAGCGCATCGGGGTCGCGCCGATCGAGGCGACGAAGCGGTGGCTGGCGCAGGCCAAGGAGCTCGCGTCCCGCCCCGTGCCGGGCGGCACCCCCCTGCTCGACGATCCCGTGCTGGCCGACCGCTTCGTGACCCTGGAGAACGAGCTCGTGGCGCTGGAGCTGACGACGCTGCGCGTCGCGGCCGGTTCCCACGACGGCAAGCCCGATCCGGCCTCGTCGGTGCTGAAGCTGCGGGGCACGCAGCTGCAACAGGACGTCACCGAGATCCTCGCCGACCTGGGCGGCGCCGGTTCCCTCGCATCCGGGGTCGGCGACGACTCCGACATCGATCCGGCGATCCGGGACGCCGTCCCCCGCTACCTCAACTTCCGCAAGGCGTCGATCTACGGCGGGTCCAACGAGATCCAGCGCCAGATCATCGCCTCCTCGATCCTGGGACTGTGAGACATGGACTTCTCGCTCGACAACGAACAGCTCGCGATCCGCGACGCCGTGCGGCAACTCCTCTCCTCGCCCGGGCGTGACGCCGGCCGGTGGGCTGAGCTCGCCGACATGGGCGTCCTCGGCCTGAGGATCGCCCCCGAGCACGGCGGCATGGGTGCAGGTGCCGTCGAGACGATGCTGGTGGCCCAGGAGCTGGGCCGCGCCAACGCCGCCGAACCGGTCATCGAGGTCGCGATCACCGCGGCCGGCCTGATCGCCGCGGCGGGGACCGCCGGGCAGCAGGCGGACCTGCTGCCCCGCATCGCGGACGGCACGCTGCGCGTCGTCCTGACGGCCAACGAGCCGGGCGCCTCGTGGCGCGTGCGGGCGCACGGCGTCACCGCCGAGGCCACCGGTGCCGACGGGTGGAGCCTGACCGGGGTCAAGGAGCCCGTCGTCGTCGGCGATACCGCCGACCTGCTGCTCGTCACTGCGCTGGCCGGCGAGCAGACGCGCGTCTTTGTCGTCGACCCGAGCCAGCAGGGCGTGACCCGCACGGGCTACGAGACGGTCGACGGCCGCCGCGCTGCCCGCATCGTCCTCGACGGCGCCGCCGCGACACAGCTGGGCACCGAGCCGGACGGTCTCGTCGCCCTGCGCACCGCCATCCCCTTCGGCGTCGCCGCGTACGCCGCGGAGGCGCTGGGGCTCATGGAGGTCATGCTCGACATCACGGTCGAGTACCTGCGCTCGCGGCGCCAGTTCGGCGCGCCGCTGTCGGCCCAGCAGGTGCTGAAGCACCGCGCGGCCGACATGTACGTGTCGCTCGAGTTGGCCCGCAGCACGGTGCAGTACGCCGCGATGTCGCTCGCCTCGACGCGTTCGGACCCATCGGCCGCGACCCGCGCCAAGCTGCAGACCTCGATCGCCGGCCGCCACGTCGGCCAGGAGGCGATCCAGCTCCACGGTGGCATCGGCATGACCGACGAGTACGTCCTGGGGCACTACGTCAAGCGGCTCGTGGCCCTCGATCACGTCGCCGGCGACGCCCGCCACCAGCGCGAGCTGCTTGCCCGGTCGCTGACCGAGCACACGACCGTCGACATCCTCGCCTGATCCAGCGCCTCCCCGCCTCGACCGAAGGGATCCCGTGACCCTGCACGAGTATGAGGGCCTCGCCCTGACGCGTCCCGCCGAGGGCGTCCTGCTGGTGACTCTCAACCGGCCCGACAAGTTCAATGCCCTGACGTTCGGCATGTTCGACGCGATCAGCGATCTGTGCCGCGACCTGGAAGGTGACGACTCGGTACGCGTCGTGGTGCTGACCGGCGCGGGCCGAGGGTTCTGCGGCGGCCTCGATCTCGACGCGGTGGCGTCGCTGCTCGAGATGTCACCCTTCGAGTTCCTGCGCGGGCAGGAGAAATGGGCGGGTGCGGCGGTCTCGTTGCGCCGGCTGACGATCCCCGTCATCGCGGCCGTCAACGGCGCCGCCGCAGGGGCCGGCATGTCGCTGGCGCTCGCGTCCGACCTGCGCGTCGCCTCAACAGCGGCCAAGTTCAACGCAGCCTTCATCCGGGTGGGGCTGACGGGTGGCGACATGGGCAGTTCCTGGATGCTGCCACGCATCGTCGGACTCGGCATCGCCAACGAGTTGCTCCTTACGGGTCGCTTCGTGCTGCCCGAGGAGGCCCTGCGCATGGGGCTCGTCAACCGGGTGTGCGAGCCCGACGAGTTGATCGACAACGCCCTCGAGCTCGCCGCCCAGATCAGCGCCAACAGCCCGTTCGGCGTGCGCGTGACCAAGCAGGTCATCCAGGCCAACCTCGGTGCCGCGACGTTGGAGCAGGGCATCGAGCTGGAGAACCGCAACCAGGCACTCGCCGCCTCGACGAGCGACATGCGCGAGGCCCTCGATGCGTTCATGTCCAAGCGCGCGCCCCGCTTCACGGGCGAGTGATGGTGTCGGCCCGAGCGGCGCCGGGTCAGACGACCCATCGGGGCTCGCGGCGCTCGAGGAATGCCGCGATCCCCTCGGCCTGATCGCGCGAGGCGGCCGCAGCTGCGGCCGCCGCCTCCGTCACGGCCCAGCCGCGGTCGTCGCGCTCGACCCCCGCCGCACTGATCGCGTCGAGCGTCGCGGCGACGGCCGCCGGGCTGTTGCCGATGATGCGCGCGGCGAGCTGCTCGGCCTCGGCGAGCACCTCTCCCGGCTCGCACAGGACATTGACGAATCCCCAGCCGGCAGCCTGCTCGGCACTGATCGGGTCACCCGTCAGCAGCATCTGGTGCGCGATGTGCACCGGCAGCCGGTCCGCCGCGCGGAAGAGTCCACCGCACGTCGCGACGACGCCCCGGCTCACCTCGGGGAGCTGGAAGTAGGCCGCACTCGACGCGACCACGAGGTCGCACGCGAGCACGAGCTCGAAGCCGCCGCCCAGCGCCGCGCCGTCGACCGCCGCAATGACCGGGGTGGAGCGGCGTCGGCGAACGACGCCGTACTCACCGCCCGACTCCGTCGAGGGCGTGTGGCCCTCGTTGAGGTCGGTGCCGGCCGAGAAGACCCCTCCCCTCGACGTCAGGATGCCGACGCGCAGGGAGGGATCGTTCTCGAGCCGGTCGAATGCGTCGCCGAGCTGCCCGGCCAGCGGGGTGTCGACGGAGTTGCGGCGCGCCCACCGGTCGATCGTCATGACCAGGACGCCCGGAGCGCTCTCCTGGACCAGCAGAACAGGTCCGGCGTCAGTCATCCGATCAGGCGTTCAGCACGAAGTCGGTGACGGCGCGGTTGAACTCCGCGGCGTGCTCGATCTGCGCCCAGTGGCCGCACTTGCCGATCAGCAGGGCGCGTGCGTCCGGGATCAGGCTGACGAAGCGCAGGCTGTGCTCGTAGCTGACGACGCGGTCGTCGCGGCCGTGGATCGTCAGCGTCGGGATCGCCAGCTCTGCGAGCTGCGGGATGAAGGTGAAGTAGCCCGGGTTGCTGACCGGCGGCTTCGTCGGGTCGGGCCGGTTGTAGTCGTCGAGGTGCGAGGTGTGCGCGAGCGCCGCGTCGGAGCGCATCTGTGCCAGCTCGTCCGTCGCCATCGACTGGTCGTAGCACATGATCTGGACGAGCTTCTTCATGTTCTCGGCCGTCGGCTCGCGGTACGCATGCAGCAGGACCTTCATGCCCTCCGAGACGCCTGTCGCGTTGAACACGTCGATGCCGGGGCACGGCGTGCCCATCGTGACGAGGTGCGTGACCCGCTCGGGGAAGCGGACCGCGGTCGAGACCGACGTCATGCCGCCCATCGAGTTGCCGATCAACGCGGCCTTGTCGATGCCGACGGCGTCGAAGAATTTGATCAGTGTCGCGGGATGGTCGTAGCCCTTCTCTGCGCTCTGCGTCTCGCTCTCGCCCCAGCCCGGCATGTCGACCGAGAAGACGTGGAAGCTCTCGGCGAGGGCGGCCAAGTTCGGCAGGAAGTTGCTCCAGCCGGTCGCGCCAGGCCCGCTGCCGTGCAGCAGGACGACGGTCCGCGCAGATCTGTCGCCAAGCTCGTAGTAGTGGATGCGGTAGGGGTCGGTCTGGACGAAGCGGCTGTTCTCCTCAGCGGAGAGCTGGGCGGTCTCGAGGGTCTGGCTCATAGGTGGCAACCATTTCGGGAGGGGTCGTGGAACTGGAGCGCTACGCGCGGACATAGGTAAGCGCGAGGTGAGGGGGTCGATACTGGGCGATCTCGACAATGGCACCGTTCGCGGCATCGAGCCGGTGTGGCTGCCATAGTCGACCCGCATTGTCAGGCCAGACTCGTGGTACGGGTAGGAGATTGTGACGCGTTCGCGTGAGAACGTGGCGACCATGCCGTCGGCTCGACGTCCAGGCCTCGAAGGCGTCCGTGTAGCGGTGCACCCGGCCCAGCGCCTTCTCGACGGCCTCGGCGCTGGCAGCGGCCGGTGCAGCCATGGCGAGACCTCCGTGATCGGGTGGGACAATCCCCGCCGGCGGACGTTGGGACGACCACACGATAGGTGTCCGGCGGACGCGGCTGGGGTCACCGTTCCATCGGGCGGAACCTGCGCCGGACTGCCGGTCTAGGCCACGTTTGCGACGGAGTCGACACCGTGGTCCGTCATGTCCGGCGAGGCGTCCGAGACCACGGAAGGCGATGCGCTGCAATCTGCCTCAGGCCGGGCCAAAGCCGAGGCCGAGTCGGGGCGATGTCCATACGCGACGCCTACAAGATGAACCGGCCGGTTGCGAACCGGCGAGCCACGTCACCGCGGCCACCGGCGCAGCGCGGGCTGAGCTCTCAGGTCGGAAATTGCAGGATCGGGGTAGGCATCTCGGCACTCCTCGGCGGTCCAATCCCCCGTGGCCGCCAGCCAGGTCGCTCTATGTAGCCCCGGATTTCAGGGCAGGTAAGGGCACGTAGTGCTGCGCGGTATCGATGACATCCTGGATTGCCTCGCCAGCGGCGATCAGCGCGGTGAGCGCTCGACGGTCGTCGGGGACCATCTGGTCCCAGCGTCGTGGGCACCTGGCCGGACGTGTTGCAATTTCGCGATGGCCTCGTCGAGTCCGCGAACCGCGTGAGCCCACTCCCCCGACAGGTCGAGTCTGACAGTGAAGGTTGACCATCCGCCGACCACTGCGGTGAGGGGGTCGGAGTCCGGTCTGCGGTTGGTGCGAGCTGTCGCCTGTTGGCACGCGGGCCCGGGCGGCGTGGTCGGGTCCACGGGTGTGACGTGGCCGCAGTCCGCGCACGCGGTCGTCTCGGTGACCCCGTGCACCTGAACGAGGGCGGCGACGGTGTCGAGCTCACGGGAGTCGACGTACGGTCCCCACTCACCGCAACTGCACCGAGCCGCGTGGAGGCGTCCGCCGTTCTCGGTCTGTTGGGAGCGGACGGTTCGGACGAGGGGGGATGTGGGTCGGGAGCGAGCGCGCGCGGTCGCGATCGGTCATTGAGCCCTCCCGGTCAGGAACGGTGTTGGCCGAGTGGGCGAGCAGCGTCGTACGTACTCCGTCGGGGGGATCTCGCCGAGAACGTACTGCACCATGTCGTCGACCTCGGCCCGAGTCGGCACCCTGCCCTCGCCGTGGGCCTGGGCGAGGTTGCGGACGACTGTGCCTCTCTGCCCTGGGGTGAGGCCGACGAACAACTCGGGCCACTGGGCGGTGACGCCACGGCCGCTCATTCGCTCGGCGTCTTCCGCTGAGTCTTGGGCTTGCTCGCCGCCGCGCGGAACTGGTCGACCTGCGTCTGGAGGCTGCTGCGCTCGGCGCGAAGCTCGTCGAGCTGCTCGCCGAAGCTGGCGCGCAGGTCGGTGAGGCGCTGCTCGCCGTGGCTGCGTCGCGTTCGATTTCGGCGAGGGCGGCGTCGCGCTCGGCCCGGGCTGTAGCTTCGCCGGCCCGGAGCTCTCCGATCTGCTCGCGAAGCTTGTCGACCTGGCTCCGTACGGTGTCGACCCCCTCGCGCGCGGCGGCGGCTGCCTGCTCGGCGCGGTCGGCGCGGTCGGTCTCGGCGGTGGGTCGCTCGACGGCGCCCCGCGCGCGCTCGTCGGCCTCGGCGCGGGCGGCTTGCGCGGCGTCAAGCTCCTCGGCCAGGTGGTCGCGCTCCCCCTCGAGGACGGTGATGCGCTCCTCGAGACGGGTCTGCAGCGAGGCAAGTTCGTTGCGCAGCGCGGCGACGGTGGCATCCGCCTCTGCCGCGGCGGCATCCGCGGCTTCTCGGGTGGTGGTGAGTTCCTCCTGCAGGGCGCTTGCCTCGTTTTGATACGCGTCGGCCTGGGCGCTGACGTCGGCCAGCTCCGCCTCCAGGCGGGCGACGGCCTCGGTGGACTCGACCGCGGCGGCGTCGGCCTCTTCGCGCTCGGCCTCGGCGCGGCGCTGGGCCTGCTCGGCACGAGATGCGCGGGCGGCCGCTGCCGCGATGCGCTCCTCGGCTTCGGTGGTGGCCGGCTCGACCTGAGCCTCGGCCGCGTCGAGGTCGCCAGCGATGCGGATTTCCTCGATCGCTCGGGGCAGTTGGTCCAGAACAGCTCGGCCATCCCGGTGAGCTGCGCGACGAGTTCGCTGGCCTTCTGGCGGGCCGCTTCGACGGGCCGCGCCTCGTCGCCGGCACCGCGAGCATCGGTCTGCCCGGCGTCCTTGAGGCGCTGGCGCTCCCGCCACGCCGATGCCCGGTTATGGCCGGGGTCGCCGCAGTACTCCGGGGGTCGGCCGGTCCCGGAGTCGCCTGCGGCCGCGGGGCGGTCGCAGCGGGGGAAGCGGCACGTTCGCTGCTCTATGTGGGCACACCATCGACGTCGACGATCCGGCGGCCCTTGAAGGTGCCCTGAGACCCCTGCACAGGGAGGAGCTGGTCGAGCTCGCAACCGGCGACGACGCCATCCGGCCGGGGGTTGCGCACCCAGAGCCCACGGAACCGACGAACCGCGTCATCGTCGGCGCCGAAGACGACGCGCCACCCCTTGTCGCTCGCCGACGTGTACATCTTGTCGCCGATCGCGCGGAGCATGAACCGCCCCACGATGCCGCCGTGGGCGACGATCTCGCAGGATCCGTCCTCGGAGATCGTCCACGTGGTCGGCACCTTGTGATTGCGACCGTTCAGCGGGTACAGCGTCGTCCCCTCATAGGTGAAGGTCTCATTGGCCCGCATCGTGCGCACCGCCTTCGCGAACACCTTGCGCGGCGGGAGGCTCTCGACACCATTGGTCTCGGGCTCCGGCTCGCTCGTGGCCGACGGCGCTCCCGTCGCCCGGGCCTCCTCGTCGGGCCGCGACTCCTCCTCGCCACAGCCTACGAGCACCGTGAGCACCAGCCCGGCGACCGCGGCCCCTACCGCAGTCCTCCGCATCGACGTACGCATCGTCCACCTCCCTGTGTGCACAGCACTGTGAGGGCGGCATGGATCCTGCGCCCCGCATTCCCGCCGAACCGCCTACGCTGGACGAGTGCCCGAACTGCCCGAGGTGGAGGCCCTCGCCCAGGACCTGCGCGGCCGCCTGGCCGGCCGCGCGATCACGAAGGTCCACGTGGCGGCGTTCAGCGCGCTCAAGACCTACGACCCGCCGCTGGCCGCGATCGAGGGCACGCTGGTCGACGACGTACGACGGCACGGCAAGTTCCTCGACATCGAGGCGAGCGGTCTGCACCTGGTCCTCCACCTGGCCCGGGCCGGCTGGGTGCGGTGGAAGGACGACGTGCCCGCGCTGCCGCCGCGTCCCAACGCGAAGTCACCGCTGGCGGTGCGCGTGGTGCTCGACGAGCACGACGGCATCACGTCGGCACTCGACGTGACCGAGGCCGGCACCAAGAAGTCGCTGGCGCTCTACCTCGTGCGCGACCCGCTCGACGTGCCGGGCATCGCCAGCCTCGGACCTGACCCGCTGGTCGAGGAGTTCACCGCGGCCGACCTCGCCGCGATCCTCGAGCAGGCGGGCCGCAAGCAGCTCAAGGGCGTGCTGCGCCACCAGGGCACGATCGCCGGCATCGGCAACGCCTACTCCGACGAGATCCTGCACGCGGCGCGGATGTCGCCGTACAAGCCGAGCGACAGCCTCACCGACGACGAGCTCGCGACGCTCTACAACGCGATCCGCGACACGCTCGGCGATGCGGTCGAGCGCTCCAGTGGTCTCGCTGCGTCGGAGTTGAAGAAGGAGAAGAAGTCGAACCTCGCCGTGCACGGGCAGACCGGCAAGCCGTGCCCGGTCTGCGGCGACACCGTGCGCGAGGTGTCCT
>Ga0164243_10001836_pt1 | contig 35628 bp, 32 predicted proteins | sample OricompcompostOP_FD_108781 | JGI IMG/M metagenome (GOLD analysis project Ga0164243, IMG submission 108781) | Organic Plus compost microbial communities from Emeryville, California, USA - Original compost - Organic plus compost (OP) | ecosystem: Engineered > Solid waste > Mixed feedstock >...
ATGGCCCCGCTGGGCTACGTGCCGCCGGCCGAGTTCGAGGCCAACTACTATCGCAATCTTGAGCAGCAGGTCAGCCCGGCCTGACTCAAGCCAACCGGCCTCCGCGAAAACCGGGGCGGTTCAATCTTTGTAAATGCGCTGATGCCACTGGTGAAATACTCAGGAGTGGTGATGAGCGCGATGTCTTCGGCACTGGTGAGTATCTGAAAGTGTTCGGTCGCCGCCGTCTCTTCTGTCTTGCCATCTCGTTTCCGAGATGACGTGGCCCGGAAAACTGAAAGGCGACCTTCGACCCAGCCATAGCGTGACGTGGCCATGGAACCAAGATCCTCCAAGACGATGGTGGGCTCTGCGTCGAGCCTGCTGAAGCACTCCGCAGCCATCTTTAGTGTGGAAACCGAAAAGGCCCGAGATTCCTGCGCGTTGACCTCTGCAGAAAAAAAGGGGATGTTCGTTCCAGCCTTGCCGCCTTGGCTACTGCTGATGACCGTCGACGGCGAGTTCCCCGTAGTCACCTCGTATAAGTCGGCGATGAATGCTTTGTCGAGGTAGAGCAGTTCTTGCCGGAGTTGATCAAGTTCCAAGCGATGCCTCCGTCTCTCAATTGCAGTGAAACATGCCACCGCCTGCGTTGGTGCAAAACGAGCCATTGGTGCCGATGAGGTTGCCGCCACCTGCTGAGTTGTACCGGACGCCGTTGTTAGCGCCCCAGCAACCTGCCGAGTCGCAGTTCACCATTTGCCCCGGTGCGGACACACGTCTGGCCGCCTGGTCAGCCTCATATCTTTGATCCGCAGGCCCTCCACCACCGTAGTAGCCGCGCCGAGGTGACCAATTTGGGTTGCCCTCGCGCGAGCCACCGATGGGCCCTCGGCGTGAGTTCTCGGTTTGAGGTTGGTCCTCGTATTGCGGGGCGAATGCTGAACGCGGGCCCGGTCCGCTCCCCGTCCGTCCGGCATCCATGGCGGCCGCATTGCCCCCACTGTTTAACTGGGGCGCATATGCTCGATTGATGGCAGAGTCCCGCTCGTAGCTCTGCATGGTGCGCTCGTGGGCATACGGGTCGTAGGTCGAAGTGGCCTCTTCGCCCATGACGCGCTGAGACTGCTTCGCCGAGGCGGGGCAGGGCGCATCGCTGAAACTGACTTTGCCGGCCGCGTCCACGCACTTGTGGACTTGGGCGCCGGCGGGCAGCACGAGCACCATTGCGGCCAGCATTGCGGCCCCGTTTCTGATGGTGGCCTTCGGCATGGGCACCACGGGCTCAGCGACAGACGTAGTTGCCTGACGACGTATAGCCGCAACGGCTCTGATAAGGCGGTGGCGAAGAGTAGGAGGGGTACGAGGGAGCCGAACGATAGGGATCAACCGTGCCCACCCGCCCGCTGTATGGATTGACGTTGCCTCGGGTCGAGTAATTATCGAAACGGCTGGAGTTCGGGTTCGTGGCGTAGCTGGGGGCCACATAGGTTCCGTTCCTCGTGACGTACCCACTTCGGTAGTGGCTGCCTTGCGCAAGTGCCGCTGTCGCGACCATGGCCAGAGCGGCCATGAAAACAATCTTCTTCATCCTCTTCGCCTCGTAAGTTGGTTCTATGAGGCCAAGAGCATGACACGTTCTGTCACGATTGGATGTGAAGAACTCCACGCCCAGGCCGTTGTCGCCTGCGAGTCGCGGGCCTTGATTGCTTGCATCCGGCCACCCCGGCCTGCTACATTGGCACCGTCCCGAAAGGGATGCGGGCTTGGTCGCCCGGTCAGAATAGGCGCAGCAGCCGCGCGCCGTCATTGGTGTGCGGCTTTTTCATTTCCCTCTGCTGCGGAGGGCACGGTTTCGTTTTGGCGGGCCGTGCGGGACTCCGCAAGGGGTGCCGGTTCCTATTCCCGGTCGACCAACCTGCACGGTCTGCCACCCTTTGCTTGGTCGCTGGGGTGGCAGGTTTCCACAGTCGAATAGGAGCCCCCATGGCTGACACCATCGCTCTCGATCAAGGTGCGCACGATCGCACATCCAATCCCACCGAACAGCACTTCGCCGCGCACAACGCGCTGTCGCTGGCGATGCTGTACCTCAACCGCGGCAACCTGCCCGCGGCGCGCCGCAAGGCGGTGCAGGCTCTGGCCAGCATCAAGCAGATGCGGGAGGTGCAGCATGGCTGAGAACGAAATCTCCACGAAGGAAAGCCGCTGCGAAGACACGATCGAGAACGCGAGTTCTCTTGCACTCGATGCCCTGACCCTCATCCTGGCTGCCGGTGATCTCAATGAGCGCGGCCCTTGCCTCGAGGATGTCGGTGCCTGTACCGACCGGCAGAGCCGCGTCACCAGCCTGCTTCTCATGGCGAGCGACAAGACCGCGCAGGCCATCAAGGCCATGAGCGCTGCTGTGCAGGAGGTGGCTCATGGCTGATCAACAAGCGACCCCGGTCATTCTCTCTATCGATGACCCGAAGCGTCTTGACATCGCCCGGCGCGCAGGCTGTCAAATCGAGGCGGTGGCAGCGGTTCTCCGCGATGTTGCCCTCGGCGATGCAGGGGGCCTCGAAGACTTGGTGCTCGCGCTTGCTGTGAGGTTGGGCCAGCTTTCCAGTGTGGTCATGTCAGCGAGCGGCGACAACAGCGCGACGGTTTCAGACATGGAGAATCTGCTTTTCGGCAGCAGCCCTTCGGTCGTCGGGAGGGAGGTGTGCTATGGCTGACATCACTCCACTGGACGCGCTCTACAAATCCGACATGCTGGTGCAAGGCGTCCACCAGTTGGCCGATACGGTCATGACGGCTGTAAATGCGCTCATGACCGAGCCCGACAGCATTGCGGTGCGGACAAGCGTGAGGGACTTGGTGTCTCTCCTCGGCGACGAGGCCTTCCGTGTCATGAACGAGGTCAACTGCATGGCCGGAACCTTCGGCGTCAACTTCAAGGACGAGGATGGAAGCGCGAAGCACCGCGCCATTTGCAACGCAGTGCGGACGGAAGGGGTGCACCATGGGTAAGGCAGCGACCGCCTCCGGCAGCACGAGCACTGCCGCCACTGAAACGAAACGCACGCGCGCCGCCAGTGCCAGCCGGTCGGCGAGTTGGGCCGATCTGGCCAAGGCCGGCGCTTCGCGGATCTGCGAACTGCTGTACGAGTCCCTGGAGAGGTCCGATCACTCGCGTGACAGCGCCGCAGCGGAGGCCATGTCCAGCGCGGAGCAGGTGCTCTACGTGCTTCAAACCTCTGATCTTTCTGACTCCCTCTGGAGTACCGATGACGCGGGTTCGGTGACATTGCTGCTGAGGTCGGCGCGAGACCACCTGACTCACGCGACCAGCCTTCCGGGCGCGGACGATCTCCAGCGAGCGGTCTTGCCGACAGCGATAGCGCTTCTCGCCGAGTTGGAGGAAGCGCTGCTTCCCTTGCCCGGCGACATGCGGCGCCTGCAGGCCTTTGCCTCATTCAAGGTGCAGGACGCTGGACAGCATTCGGCGGCGTCAGCGGTGCAACCGACTGCGCAGGCTCAACTGATCGCGCTGTTGCTCGAGAAGGCTGAGCATGACCTGCGGGGAATCATCAGGACCCGCTGCGAGGATGACGATTGGGACGAGAACGACATTGACGTCGACAACGCCACCGAGCTTGCGCTGGCGCAGATCCTGCGCATGAGGGCATCGCCGCCTCAGAATCGGGATGCCTTTCTGGAGAACTGGTACCTGATCGGATCGACCATCAACCTCGCGGTCAAGGCGTTCAGCAGAACGGACTGCCTGTACCAGAGACATCTGGACGACGCACGCAATTTCTTCGAACTGATGCCCGATGTGGTCGAGTTCGCCGAGCCGGAGGGCGTCCATGGCTGACAGCTTCAAGGCGGTCGTGATCCCACTGCCAACCGCTGCGGCCGAGCCTGTCGCGAACCCGCCGCGAGGGAAGGGGCGCACACCCAAGGTCGTCGTGCCGGCCTACAAGCTCAATAACGCACGCTGGGCGCGAGAGCATTACGCCGTGCTCGCCAAGATCAGCGCTGCCCGCGAGGTGCGCGAGGAAGCCGAGCGCTTGGAGGGGCTGATTAAGGCCCGAGCCTTTTTGGATGCTCAGATCGCCGACGTGCAGAACCGCATCAGGCCCTGAGCAGCATCAGCGCTCGGCCGAACCGTCGGGGACGGCTCTCGCCAGCCGCAGTTGTGCGGCGCCCAGCAAGGCCCTTCGGGGCCTTTCTCTCGTTTGGGCCTCCGCTGCGGACAAGCCAGCGGGGCGCCATGTCGCCAATCATCGCGACACCGCTAACGCAATTGGGATCGATCGCGTAGGGCCGCGACGAAGCCCGAGGTCAGCAAGACATCTTGTCCGGCAAAGAGGGCATCGTTCATCGAATCGTAGACGGCCAAGGACTCGCAGATCATCTGATCATGGCCCCGTTCGCGTTCGATGATTTGCCAGGAGAAGTGGCGGCCGTCCAGCGAGCGCAGCGGGCGGACAGCGAACTGGGCAGGTTGCATGCAGGCAACCGTAGACCCAGACTGTGAAAGTGCCGTGGAAGCGCGAGGTCTCACTTCCCTTCCACGCTCTTCCAGATCCGCCACCGTGGCCGGCGACGCCGCCTTGCCTCGAGCGGCCGGGTGTCCAAGCGGTCCCACAGATGCGCGGCCGCGCCGAAGCGGCTGGCCGGGCCATCGTCCGGTGGCGCTGTCATTTCGGAGGACGAGGGGGCGAGGGGCTGCGGGGGACGGTGCTCGGTGGACTCGGAGACGGGCTCGGGCATGGCGGCGATTTAGCCGGCTGCTTGTTCTCCGGCGGCATGGCGCGGAGACCCAATCCAGGACCAGCTTCACGCGGCATTGCCGCGCCGGCTGTGGCGCGGCAGCACCCTCGTCGATAGCGGAAGAATTTCCTTGAGTACCGAGGCTAGCCGCCCGGGTGCGTGCGCCTATCGGTCAGGGTGAGCAGGATGGCGGCGTACCAGGCCGCGTTCAGCCCGAGGGATTCGTCGAGCACCCGGTCCCGGGTGCCCATGTCGATGCGCGAGGAGTGCACCCCGAGCAGTCTCCACGGCAGCGCCGCGCCGGCGCCGAGGTCGTGCATGACCACCGGTGCGCCGCTCGTGCCGCGGTGCGTTCGCGCGTCGGTCAGGAAGAACCCCTGGCCCTGGAAGCGGATGCCGAAGGCGGAAGCGATCACGGCATGCCGAACCACGGGCAGGTGGTGCATCGTGTCGTGAAACCCGAGCGGGAAGCCGACGATCAGCAGGTCCTTGCCCGCCTCGACCTGGCCCAGTTCATCCTGCAGGTGGGCGGGGGTGAAGCAGCGGATCTCGGCCGTCGCGGGCAGCAGCGCGCGGTCGATCTCGATCACGGCCACGTCGATGTCGCCGCCGGAGTCCGAGCCCTGGCGCCACCGGCTTCGGCCGTCCTCGAAGAGCCAGATCGACAGGGCCGAGGAGCGCGTGAGGTTCACGGCATCGACGTGCACTTCGACCTCGATGCGATTGGGATGGTGCCCGCTCGGCGCGTCCTGGAGCACGTGCCTGCTCGTGACGAGGAACAGATGCCCCTCGCGCTCGAAGAAGAAGCCGCTCGCGCCGGTGAGCAGCCGATCTCCGTCGAAGGTGCTGACCCTGGCGGTCGTCAGGAAGAGCGGTTCGATCATGGGAATTCCTTGTCAGATGCCGAGGGTCAGCCGATGCGTTCCACCGTCCAGCGGCACGCGCGCACCGCCGTCCTCGAGGGCCACCGCCTCGTCGTCCAGAAGCACCTCCGAGAGGCCCCGGCAGCGGGACGACAGGCGCCGCACGCGCACGGCGCACCGGGTGGATTCGACCGCCAGGTCCATCTCGAAGCCGGGCCACGCCGCGGGGATGCACGGATCGATCCTCAGGCAGTTTCCTTCGCGCCGCAGGCCCAGGATGCCCTCGATGCCGGCGCGGTACATCCATCCGGCCGAGCCGGTGTACCAGGTCCACCCGCCGCGTCCCGCATGCGGCGCCACGGCATAGACGTCGGCCGCGACCACGTAGGGCTCGACCTTGTACCTGGCGGCCTCCTGCGGGGTGCGCGCGTGGTTGATCGGGTTGACGAGCGCGAACAGCGAGGCGGCCCGATCGCCATCGCCCAGCCGGGCGAACGCCAGGATCGCCCACATCGCGGCGTGGCTGTACTGGCCGCCGTTCTCGCGCAGGCCGGGCGGATAGCCCTTGATGTAGCCCGGATCCAGCGCGGTCCTGTCGAAAGGCGGCGCCAGCAGCAGCGCCAGGCTGTCGTCGGGCACGACCAGGTGCTGCGCCAGCGAATCCATGGCGCGCGCCGCGCGCTCGGGATCAGCTGCGCCCGACAGCACGGCCCAGGCCTGCGCGATGGCATCGATGCGGCATTCGTCACTGGCCTGCGCGCCGAGCCAGGTGCCGTCGTCGAAGGTGGCGCGGCGGTACCAGTCGCCGTCCCACGCTTCGCGCTCGATCGCGGCGCGTACCGATTCCGCGTGGGCGCGCCAGCGCGCGGCGCGTCCGGCGTCGCGCTTCTCGGCCAGCGGGGCGAACAGGGCGATCGTGCGCACCAGCAGCCAGCCCAGCCACACGCTCTCTCCCCGCCCGCCGGCGCCGACCCGGTTCATGCCGTCGTTCCAGTCGCCGGTGCCGATGAGCGGAAGGCCATGGGCGCCGGTGAGGCCCATGCACTGGTCGAGGCCACGCGCGCAGTGCTCGAACAGCGAGGCCGGCCGGCCCGCCGGCATGGGCTGGAAGAAGGCGTCGTGCTGCCCGGCCTGCAGCGCCGGCCCGTCCAGGAAGTCCACCGTCTCGTCGAGGACCGCGGCATCCCCGGAACTGCCGACATAGCTGGCCGCGGCATAGGCCAGCCAGACCCGATCGTCCGAGATGTGCGTGCGCACGCCCTGTCCGGAATGCGGCAGCCACCAGTGCTGCACGTCGCCCTCGACGAACTGACGGCCGGCGGCGCGCAGGAGGTGACGCCGGGCGGCTTGGGGCCGGCACAGGCCGAGCGCCATGCCGTCCTGCAACTGGTCCCTGAAGCCGTAGGCGCCGCTGGCCTGGTAGAAGGCCGAGCGGGCCCACAGCCGGCAGGCGATGGTCTGGTACAGCAGCCAGCCGTTGAGCAGAATGTCCATCGCGCGGTCCGGCGTCCTGACCTGGACGGCCCCGAGCGTCTGCTCCCAGTAGCCGGTGACGCGCGCCAGCACGGCATCGAGGTCCGCCGCGCGGTAGCGGGCGACCAGGGCCCGCGCTTCCTCCGTGGAAGCGCCCTGGCCCAGCAGGGCGACGACCTCGACCGACTCGCCCGCGGCCAGTTCCACCACGCACTGCAAGGCCGCGCAAGGGTCGAAGCCGGCGCCGGCCGCACCCGACAGCGGCTCTCGCCCGGCGAGGGCCGCAGGCGCGCCCAGGCTGCCGTGGCGGCCCAGGAATTCCGTGCGGTCGCCGGTCCACGCCGTCTGCCGCCCGCCCAGGTCGGCGAAGGCGACCCTTCCGGGGAAAGCGATGCTCCAGGGCTTGCGGGCCAGCATCGCGCCGCTGGGCGCATCGATGGCCGTCACGACGAAGGGCGCCGACGCGCCGCGCGACGTGCCCAGCACCCATTCCGCATAGGCCGTCACCGACAGGCGCCGCGCGCGGCCCGATCGGTTGTGCAGGACCAGGCGCGAGATCTTCAGCGGGTCGTTCAGCGGCACGTACTGCAGCAGTTCGAGCGCGATGCCGCGAGACGCGTGCGCGAAGCGGCTGTAGCCCCGGCCGTGCCGTGCCTCGAAGCTGCCTGCGCCGCGCAGCGGCTGCCCGGTGGGCGACCACAGTTCGCCGCTGTCCTCGTCCCGCACGTAGAAGGCCTCGCCAGACGGGTCGGTGACAGGATCGTTCGACCAGGGCGTGAGCTGGTTCTCGCGGGCGTTCCCGCACCACGTGGCGCCGCTCCCCTCCGCCGACACCTGGAAGCCGAAGCCGGGGTTGGAGATCACGTTGATCCAGGGCGCGGGCGTGGTCTCGCCGGCCTGCAGGCACACCACGTACTCCCGGCCGTCCTGCGCGAAGCCGCCCAGGCCGTTGAAGAACTCCAGGTCCTGCGATGTGGGCGGCGACGGCGAGGCGGCGGGTGCCGGCGCGCCCCGCGGTGGCAGCGGCGCCGGACGGCCCGCGGACCCTGCCCGCGATGGCATCAGGCGCGCGAGCCGGTCGGCGATGGGGCCCTGGCGCGCGACCAGCTCGACCCGCGCGGCCGACTGCAGCAGGGCGCGGGCCTCGGCGCCCAACTGGTCCGCGCGCAGCGCATGGATCGTTCCCTGTGCATGGCCGGCGTCGAGGCGGGGACGCGCCTGGCTGCTGCGCACCGCCGTCTCGATCGCGACCTGCAGGTCCTGTACGTAGGACGATGCGCGCTCGTTGAGGATGACCAGGTCCACGCCGAGCTGCTTCATGCGCCAGTACTCGTGCGCACGCAGCACCTGCCGCACCTGCGCCAGATCCTCGGCGTCGTCGATGCGCAGCAGCACGATGGGCAGGTCGCCCGACACGCCGTGCGCCCACAGCCCGGACTGCGGCCCCGCGCCGCGCAGGATGAGCTCGGGCGCGGCGCGCAGCCGCCGGTCGGCATACAGCAGCGGCGCGGCCAGACGCTGGAAGTCGGCGGCCTCGTCCGCATCCATGCCCAGGTGGCGTAGCTGGACCTGCGCCTGCGTCCAGGCCAGCGTGGCGGCGCGCTCGAAGGCGTTGCGGTCGTGGTGCTGGTCGATGAGGTCCAGCAGCTCGGCGCGCGACGGCGCCACCACCGTCCAGAAGGCGATGCGCGCCATGCCGCCCGGCGGGATGCGCAGGCGCTGGCGCAGGCAGAACACCGGGTCGAGCACGGTGCCCACCGTGCCGGACAGCGGCAGGCCGTCCGTGATCGCCGCGGCGGTGCCGGCGTCGCGGCCGCGGCCCAGGAAGCGGGCGCGGTCGGATTCATGCTGCGGCTCGGCGGTGACCTCTCCCTGGACCACCGCGAAGTGCGCCGCCCAGACGGCGGGTTCCTCGGGGGCGCGCGTGCGCCGCGTGGCGACCAGGGCGCCGAATTCGGGCAGGTACTCGGTCAGGACGAAGAGCTTTGAGAAGGCCGGGTGGGCTTCGTCGGCCGCCTGCGCGCCCAGGACCAGCTCCGCCCACGAGGTGACGTCGACCTCGCGTGCGCGGCGCCCGCCGTTGGCCAGCGAGAGGCGGCGCACCTCGCCGTCGCTCTCACCGGAGACCAGCACCTCCAGCGTCGCGGCTAGGCCGCCGTCGCGGTGGGCGAAGGTGGCGCGGTCCTCCTCGAACAGCACGTCGCCGTGCGGGGCGTCGGCCGCCAGCGGCTGGGCGCCGGGCGACCACACCCGGCCGGTGCGCACGTCGCGCAGGTAGACGAAGCTGCCCCAGGGATCGCGGGTCGCGTCCTCGCGCCAGCGCGTGACCGCCAGGCCGCGCCAGCGGCTGTAGCCCGATCCGGCGGCCGTCAGCATCACGGAGTAGCTCCCGTTGGACAGCAGGTGCGTGATGGGCACCGGCCCCGGGACGGCCGGCACCCGCCGCACCGCCGCCGTCCGCACGGCGCCCTCGTCGCGCGAGGCCCGCACTTCCTGCGCGCGGGGCTGCTCCACCGCGACGTTGCGCGGCATGCGCTCCTGCAGCAGCAGTTCGCAGGACTGGATCAACGGCTCGCGGTGCAAGCGCGCGCGCATCGCGCCGCCGTGCAGCACGTTGGCGATGGCCACGATGGTCATGCCCTGGTGGTGGGCCATGTGGCTGCGCACGATCGCCAGCTTCGCGCCTTCGGGCACGCGCGACGGGGTGAAGTCCAGCGCCTCGTAGAAGCCGTGGCGGCCGAGCGCGCCCATCGCGGCCAGGCGGGCGTAGTTGCGGCAGGCGGCCCGCGGGTCCACCATCGCCGCCAGGCCGGTGGCATAGGGCGCGACCACCCGGTCATCGGCCAGTCCGCGCTTGAGCCCCAGGCCGGGCACGCCGAAGTTGGCGTACTGGTAGGTGTACTCCAGGTCGCGGGCGTTGTAGGCGGACTCGGAGATGCCCCAGGGAATGCCGAGCGCGTCCCCGTAGGCCACCTGCCGCTGCACCACCAGGCGGCTGGTCTGCTCGAGCAGGCTGCCGGCCGGCGCGCGCATCACCAGCGACGGCATCAGGTACTCGAACATGGAGCCCGACCAGGACACCAGCGCCGAGCCGTGGCCCACCGGCGTGGCCGCGCGGCCGAGGCGGAACCAGTGGCGCGTCGGCGCATCGCCCTTGGCGATGGCGAACAGGCTCGCCAGGCGGGCCTCGGAGCCGAGCAGGTCGTAGCAGCCGGCGTCCAGGCGCTGGTCGGCCAGTGCATAGCCGATGGACAGCAGCTTGCGTTCGGGGTCGACGAGAAAGGCGAAATCCATGGCCAGCGCCATCTCGCGCGCCGTGTCGGCCAGCGCCTGCAGGCGCGCCGCCAGCGCCTGTGGTGCCCCGGCATGGCGCGCGTCGTGCGCGTGCGCGGTGGCCGTGCGGCCGACGGCCTCGATCCAGAAGACGAGGTCCTCCGCCTCTTCGTCCTCGATCCGCGCCAGTTCCTGGGCGGTGGCGGACGCCTTTTCGGCGAGCCGGGCCAGCGTCGGCGCGATGGCTTCGAGCGCTTGCGGCCCCTGGATCTGCGCCGCCATGTCGTCGAGCAGCGCACCCACGCGCCGCCCCCGTGCGCTGCGCGCCGCGTCCAGGCCCGCGAAAGTGTCGCGGGCCAGTTGCAGGGCGTCTTCCAGGCCGGTTCTGGCATCGGGCTCGCGAAGGCCGCCACGCCATTCCTCGCAGGCATTGGCCAGCGCGATCAGGTGGCCCGCCAGGTTGCCGCTGTCTACCGACGACACGTAGGGCGGGTCCAGCGCGCGCAGATCCGCGGTGCCGTACCAGTTGAAGAAGTGGCCCTTGAAGCGGCGCAGTCTGTGTAGCGTGGCGAAGGTCGCCTCCAGGCGCTCGACGGTCTCGGCCCGACCAGCCCAGCCGAAGTCGCGCGCCGCCACGGCCGCCAGCAGATACAGGCCGATGTTGGTGGGCGAGGTCCGGCGGGCCAGCGCCGGTGCGGGGGATGCCTGGAAGTTGTCGGGCGGCAGCATGTGGTCGGCCGGTGTCACGAAGGTCTCGAAGTAGCGCCAGGTGCGCCGTGCGGTCAGGCGCAGGGCCCGGGCGTCGGCCGCCGGGAGGGTGATGCGTCGCGCCGGGGCCGGCGGCCGGCTGGCCCACCAGGCCAGGGCCGGGGCGGCTGCCCACAGCAGCATGAAGGGCAGCACGGCCGCCAGCGCGGCGGGCCAGGGCGATGGCGCCAGGAGCAGCCCGCCGGCGCCCAGGAGCAGCCCGAGTACCAGGCCGCCGGCCATCTGCCGGTAGAAGCCCGGCAGGTCGAGCCGGGGGCGCATGCCGGCCTGCGCGGCCGTGGTCCACTCGAGCAGCCGCCGCCGCGTGAGCAGCAGGCGCACCAGGGTGCGCCCGATGGCATCGCCCATGCGCCAGGCCTGGTCCGCCAGGAAGGTCAGCGCCAGCCCGGCCTGCAGCAGGGCCAGCTTCAGGTCGGCGGCCAGTGCCAGGACGTGGCTGCGCATCCGCACGCCCGGGCGGTGCGGCCAGACCGCCCAGGCGGCCGGCAGCAGGGCGGGAAGCGCGATGGCGGCCAGCACCAGCGCGATGGCCGCGAACGCCGACGGCGCGGGCAGCAGCCAGGCGGCGCCCAGGGCGAGCAGCGCACAGGGCGCGAGCAGCGAGCGCCGCAGGTTGTCGAGCATCTTCCAGCGGCCGATGGCGGGGACGGCCCGCTCGCCCGTGCGCGGCCCGAAGAGCCACGACAGGAGCTGCCAGTCGCCCCGGCTCCAGCGGTGCTGGCGCCGCGCCGCGACGTCATAGCGGGCCGGCGCCTCCTCGACCAGCTCGATGTCCGACGCCAGTCCGGCGCGCGCGAACACGCCCTCGAACAGGTCGTGGCTCAGCAGCGTGTTGTCGGGCACGCGACCGTGCAGGGAGGCCTCGAAGGCGTCCACGTCGTAGATGCCCTTGCCCGTGTAGGAGCCTTCGCCGAAGAGGTCCTGGTAGACGTCGGAGACGGCCATCGCGTAGGGGTCCATGCCGCCGGGGCTGGAGGAGAGCCGCTGGTAGAGCGATCCTTCCCGGCCCACCGGCAGCGAGGGCGTGATGCGCGGCTGGAGGATCCCGTAGCCGCCCACGACGCGCTGCAGCGCCTCGTCGAAGCGGGGCCGGTTCAGCGGATGCGCCATCTTCCCCACCAGCCGCAGCGCCGCGTCGCGCGGCAGCCGCGTGTCGGCATCGAGCGTGAGCACGTAGCGCACACCCTCCGGCACGCGCAAGGCCCCGCCGCCGGGCGGCACGAAGCTCGTGTCGGTTGCGCCACGCAGCAGGCGGTTGAGCTCGTGCAGCTTGCCCCGCTTGCGCTCCCAGCCCATCCAGGTGTTCTCGGCCGCATTGAAGCGCCGGCGCCGGTGCAGCAGCAGGAAACGGCAGCCCGCGGGCGCGGGACCGTGGCGCCGGTTCAGCGCCGCGATGGCCTGCGCCGCCACCGCCAGCAGCGGCGCATCGGAGGGCAACTCCTCGCGGTCGGCGTCGATGCCGTCGGTGAGCAGGGCGAACACGATGTCGCCTCCGCCGCCGGCCAGGTGGTGGACCTCCAGCCGTTCGATCTGCGCCCGCAGGTCGGCCTCGCCGGTCAGCAGCGTCGGCACCGCCACCAGCGTGCGCAGTGCGCCGGGCACCCCTGCGGCAAGTTCCAGCCCTGGCAGCGGGACGGCGCCCAGGCGCCAGGCCGCCAGGCGGTTCACCAGCGCCGTCGCGACCTCGGTCGCCGGCAGCAGCAGCGCGAGCATCCATAGCGCGAGGATGGCGGCACCGCCTCCGGCCGGAACCCATGCCAGTGCCAGCGCGAGCAGCCCCGCCGCGACGGCCAGGATCGCGCCGGCATAGGCACCGAGGCCCAGGCGGCGGGGCCAGCGGCCCATGCGCAGGCGCAGCGGCGCACGGAAGCCGATGGCCTCCTCCAGCGCGGGCCGGCCTTCCGCCACGAGGTGGTGGCCGGGGTCCGCGAGCCGGGCGCGCTCCTGCGGTTCGGCCTGATCCGCCGAGAGGGATTGCGCCGCCGCCAGCACGCGGTCCGCGATCTCCAGCTCCGAGCAGGGCGAGCCGCGCGCCAGTTCCTCGATCGCGCTACGGTAGAGGTTGCGGCTCGGGAAATCCATCGCAGCGAAGTCGCTGCCAGCGCGCAGCCGCGCGTCCACCAGGCTCACGCGTTCGAACAGGTCCGCCCAGTCGATGTCCGACATCAGCCGCAGGCTGGTGATCACGTTGCGCACCGTGACGTTGGAGGCGCCCTGGCGCTGCTGGGCATGAGACACCACCTCGTCGATGGTGACCCCCTGCTGCCCGAGGCGCTCCTCCAGCCATCCGAGCGCCGGCATGGTCCGGGGATCGTGGTCTCGCAGCCGCTTGGCCAGCTGCGCGGCGAAGAGTTCGGACAGCGCCAGCGGCGAGCGCGCGACGATGTCCTCCTCCAGGGCCGAGTGCGCCGTGGCCGGGCTTGTCAGGCGGGCCGCGAGCCGGTCGGCGTCCAGGCGTGCCGCGCGCCCGGCCGTGATCTGGTCGGCCAGGCGGCGCAGGTTCTCGATGAGGACGATGCGCAAGGTAATGGCGACGGCCCACAGTTCGCCGATGGTCAGTGGCTGCACGCACTGGTAGGCCACGAGGAAGCTGCAGAGCATGCCGGCATCGACATGGCTGTCGGTGTGCGCGACGAAGGCCCACGCCAGCCCGAAAACCCGCGGATAGCCGGCGAATGGACCCGAGGCCAGCTTGGGCAACTGGCGGTAGTAGTCCGCCGGCAGGTCGCCGCGGATCTCGCGGATCTGCTTCTCGACCAGGTGGTAGTTGTCCAGCAGCCACTCGGCCGCCGGCACCACGCGCCGGCCCGCCTCCAGTTCGGCGGCGCTGGCCCTGTAGGCGCCGAGCAGCACGCGCGCGTTCTCGTCCAGCCGTCTGCGCAGGGGCGGCACGGCCGGTGGCTTCGACGTGACCGGTTGCGCGGCGGCCAGGCTCCGGGCGTGCTGCTCCAGGCGCTCGAGGCCGAAGAGCTCCGCCCGCACGGGTGCGGTGGTGGCCCAGGGGGTGGTCGAGGGGTGGCGTCCGAAGAAACGATGGAGAAGGCTTTCCTGCAGCTTCATTGCTGCGACCGCTGGCACATCGCGAACTCCAAGTGGGGCGGCCTGCTGCCGGCCGCAGCTTCGCCGTGAAAATGAACCCCGACGCACACGCGGCTCGGAGCAGAAGGACGGTCGGGCGCCGGTTTGCGCGGCGGTGCGCTCAGGGGCAGGCTGGGCGTGGCCGGCCGGCGCTCGGCGCCGCGGGAAGGCAGCCGCCCAATCAGGGCGAGGGCGGCGCCGATCATCCTGCAAGGCTCGAGGCTATACGCTGACCGCACGCGTGTCCGTGCGGTAGCGCACACATGGAAGGTGCGGCAATGCTATCTCTGCATCCTTGACGCCATCTCGCGAAGCTGGCCGAGTGCCTCCGCGCACTCCAGGGCGATGGCTTGCATCCGTGCTGTGTCCAAGTCGTGCGGATGAGATCCCGAGGCCGCTGGCGGCTGCCGGAATGCGATGCTTCGAAGCCTTTCCTCCACAGCGCCCGCAAGCGCATGCCAGTCCGCGAAGTCGACCTTCGAGGCGCCGGCCGCCGAGTCTTCCGGGGCCGGCCCCGCGACCGGCGCGCTTCCCTCTGGGAGACTTCCGGCGCGGCTTGCCGATGGTTCATCGACGGCACGGCCCATCGGCGCAGGCATCGACTCGGCAACCTTGCCCATGCCCGTTGTCGAGCCGGCCCCGACCGGCGCCTCGGGAAGAGGGTCTGCAGGCAGATCCTGCCAACACTGAAGAATTCGAACCATATCTCGCCTCGATGCCGGGACGCCTTCTTGGCGTGGCGCCATGCGGCCGCCGGCTAACAATCGTCCCGGACGGTTCTACGCTCTCTCGTCGGGTCCATCCGTGCGCTACCGCACATCGGATCGGCGTGCTGCGCGCAGCATGCGTGCGCTGCCGCACAGAACCGTGGGCGATTCTTGTGCACACTGCCTGCCTGTTGGATCGAAGGACGGCGCGATGGGAACGCAGGGAACGCATCCGCGAGAGGACGATGAGGCGAGCTCCCTGATGGTGGTCGTGCAACAGGTCGACCGGGACTCCCTCGTGCGCGACGCGTTGGTCGCGGAGAGCACCCGGCGTGTCAGGGCGCTGGCGATCCTGATGAATACCTGTCTTCCCTTGGCGCCCCTGCCCGACGGTGCCTGCACCCTTCGGCCAGTCGATCTGATCTCTGGCGCCACCGGGCGAGGCGCAGCGCCGCCGCCTCGATGGTTGAAGGCATGGCAGGGGCTTCTTCGAGCTGCACGCCTACTGCAACAGCGCTGCATGGGCATCGCGCTCCATCGCATAGCAATCGCACGCGGCGGCCTCCAGGCCATTTCGGTCGAGCACACGGACATGCCCGCGGTGATACGCGATGAGCCCGCCGCGCTGCAGGTCGCCGGCCGCATGGGTGATGCCGGCACGCCGCACACCCAGCATGTGGGCAAGGAATTCCTGCGTGACGGCGAAACTGTCGGAATGGGCGCGGTCCTGGCTCATCAGCAGCCAGCGTGCCAGGCGCTGGCGGATCGGATGGAATCGCAGGCAGGTGGCGGACGTCGCCAACTGTGACATGAGGACATAGATGTACCGGCCAAGGTTGCGCTGCAGGGCCGGACTGCGCATCAGCTCCTGCCGGAACGCGCGAGATTCGATGCGCCGCGCAACTCCCGTGCCCTGCACCAGCGCACGCAGCGGCGCCGTCTCCACGCCCAGGACCAGTTGCGCGCCCAGCATCCCTTCGCGGCCGATCATGCCGACCTCCAGCATCGGATGGCCGGCGCCGGGAGCGATCAGCGATATGAAGCCGTCGATCGGGAAATAGGCATGGCGTGTGGGCATACCCGGCTCGCACAGCACTTGGGACATGACCAGGTGGACGGGCTCGCAGATGGACAGCAGGCGAAGACGTGCCTTGCGTGGAAGCAGTTCGATCAGATGGTTCTCGGGGGTGCCCACGGGCGGTCTCCTGACGCATGGCTCGCTGCCCCGAAGAGGCAGCTCATCGGCCCAGTGTGCGAGACACGGCGCGAGGGGACCGTGTGCCAGCGCACACAGCGGCCTCGAAGGAATGAAGAAATCCGTGCGGGAGGGAAGGGGACTACGCAGTTCGCGCACCCGGAAGGAGCCGGTCGTATTCGTTCTTGACCACCGCATAGCACTCGCAGGTGCGCCGTTCCAGGCCGCGGCGATCCAGAACGGTAATGCGCCCGCGCGCATAGCGGATCAGGCCTGCCTGCTGCAGCTTGAGTGCAGCTTCGGTGACGCCTTCGCGGCGCACCCCCAGCATGTTGGCGATCAGCTCTTGCGTCATGGCCAGTTCATTGCCCTTCAGCCTGTCCAGGCTCAGCAGAAGCCACCGGCACAACTGCTGGTCCAGCGAATGGTGCCGATTGCACACGGCCGTCTGCGCCATCTGGGTGATCAACGCCTGGGTGTAGCGCAGCAACAGGTGCAGCACGGCATCGGAGCGGCCGAATTCTTCCTTCATCGCGCGCGCGGGCAGACGGAAGCCCTGGCCCGCGCTCTGCACCACCGCGCGGCTCGGCGTGGACTCGCCACCCATGAAGATCGAGACCCCGACGATACCCTCGTTGCCGACGACCGCGATCTCGGCGGAGGCGCCGTTCTGCATGACATAGAGCAGCGACACGATGGAGGTCGCCGGAAAATAGACGTGGCTCTGGGGCCGGCCCGATTCGTAGAGCACCTGCCCCAGCGGCATCGCCACGGATTCGAGCTGAGGATGCCAGCGCTGCCATTCCGCGTCGGGCAACGCGGCGAGAAGCGCATTGCTTCTCGGATCGGAGATAGCGGTCATGAAGCTCCCTAGGCGCAGTGCCCGTTCGCAACCAAGATGTGGTGGCGTTGGTGCAGCCGTATGTACTGTAGCGCACAGAGCGAAGGCCGGTGAGCGCGAGACTGACGACGGATTGGCGGGGACGGGCATCGGCCGCATCGTCCCATCGCCAGCAAAAAGACACTGCGGCAACCAGTGCCGAAATAAAGCCTAGGTGATTCCCCACCCCGGGCGCATGATGGGTCATCGAGGCATACCGCCTCGAAACCGGAGACAGCGATGTCCCAAGCACCTTCTGCCCAGCGCCCGTCGCACCACAGCGACTCCGCCTCCGCCCTGGATGCCTCTACAGAACAAGACTCCGTCCGGCATGCCGTGCCCCCACGACCACCGGCCGGCCCTCAGCCTTCGACGGACGCAGAGTCGAGCGGGAAGCCGCCGAAGACGTCGTCGATGCCCCAGCATTGCCGGGCATGAGTGCCTGCGAAATCCGAATCGAACAAGGAGCCTGCCATGGCCATCACTTTCACGCATTCGCCCTTCGAGGCCAGCAGCACCCGCAATCCGCTGGGTGCCGTCAACTGGGTCGCCTGGGCGCTCGTGGTCATCGGCGCACTCAACTGGGGTGCGTTGGGGCTTTTCGGGGTTGATCTCGTCGCGTCGGTACTGGGCCCCGTGCCGATGCTGACGCGCATCGGCTACGGGGTGCTTGGTATTGCCGGCCTGTACTTCCTCTTCGTTCCGTTTCAATCGGTTCTCCATGATCGAAAGTAGGAAGGCCCTCGAGGCGACCCCACACGCTGTCCGCGGAATGCCCGGGCAGCGGGCTGAAAAGCAACTACGCGATGAGTGGGTGGCCATGATCAAGGGTGCCACCGTCATCGGCAGCAGCGTCCTCGGCGTCACTGCGCTTCTGGCCTTGCTGGGCTGGCTTTTCCCCTAGCCCCCGCCAGAGCAGAGCGCATTGCCGTCCGACGAGGTCGCTCCTGCACGACCCGACGTGGCGCGCGCAGCGCATTGACTGGAGATCACCATGACTTCGACCACTTTCCTCATGCTTGCGCTGCTGATCGCGGCATGTGTTCCTATGCTGAACATCTTCCTGACTTGGTACTACCTGCGCGGTGCGCGTTTGGCGCCAACCTGGAGCGGCGTTCTTCCCTTGGCCCACGCCGTCGAGTCTGGCCAGGTAAATGCCCCGCAGAGCCGGTCTGAGGATGCTTTCTCCAATGAAGGTGGACGCGTCGCCTTCCAGCCGGCCACCGGTGTCTCCGATGCCCCAGGCCTCCACGCCGAGATGCAATCGCGGATGAAGGATCTCGCAATCGGATTCAATGGGCACCAGTACACCTATGCCGGCTATCGGTACGACCGGCTGGAGGATGCGGTTCGCTACGCAGAGATCGTCCTGTCCCGCTCGACGCTGGGAAGCACAGTCGCATGATTGCCTTGCGCAGGAGAATCGCATGAACCAGCCGTTAACAGACAGGCCGGTGGCGGAGCTGGACAGGAGATCGGCGATGCTCTCCGGCAACACCAGCGCTGCCGCATGGGCCGAGTTGCTTGAATCACCCGAATGGACGATGGATATGACCTGCGAAGGTGGCATGCTCACGGTCCAGGTCATGCGGTCGGCAGTGCCCGTATGCCGCATCTCCTCGACAGTCGGTGCGAGTGATGACGCGGCCGCGACGATGGCCCTGGCCGACAAGGCGCATCTCTGGATTCATGAATACGTGACAAGGCTGAGCGAAGTGGCGCTTGTGCGCGATGCTGGGAGGATGGGGCACGACTACTTCGAAACGCCAGCAGCAGAGGAGGCAGTGCATTAGACGTAGAGGCTCATGCGCTCGGCACGCGCGGTCTGGGCTGACGCGCACACAGGTTGGTTCTCTCAGATGCAGCCCCGTGGTCAGGCCGAAAGGAGGAAGTGGACCGTTGGGGTGGAATAAGGTCTGCGGCGCACGGGCCGCCTTGTGGATCTAGGCTATGGGAAATCGCTGCTACCAATAGTCATCGGGTTCTCGACGGAGTAGAGATTCCCTGCAGGCGCGAGTTGGAGCACCTTGGCGTTGATGGCAGCCGCATGCCGAACGTAGGTATCGAGCAGAGTTTCTCCCTCATCTTGACCGAATATCTCCTTCAGCGCGTTTTTGCCGATGCGCGCCGGTATCGAGCCGCCTGCCGGACGTCGCACTCGAAAATTCACCCAGCCGGATGTCTCCACTGCATCGAAGAATGAGGGTTCAGCGCTGTCCGGCGCGGGTTGCTCGGCGGAAAAATCGTTCATCGTGCAACCTCCATCGCTGCGTGGATTGTTGGCGGACATGGTGCCACCGCATGAAAGGCCGTGTGACGCGGTTGTGCAGGACAAGACCTCTACTGAGGAAGGCGTGAAAAAGCGCGTGCGGTGGCTCAGGACGGCCGAGGCCGGCGAGGGAGGGTGTGCTCGCCGGGATCAGGCGGCGCGACGGCAGTAGGCGGGCCAGCTCTGCTGGTCGGCCGGGTTTCGTAGTTTCTGTAGCCCCGCGGTTAGGCGCATCTGCGAAAAGCGGGCTGGGCCTGATCGGGGCCGGCCAGGGGTTTCCGTAGTTTTTGTAGCGTGGATGCCGGGGCGTTCCTGAAAATCAAGCCTCTCGTTCGCCAGGCGCTTAGGCAGTGGTGAACAGGGGCCATCGCGAAGAGTTTGCGGTACTTTTTACGGTATCTTTTCTCGTGGGTTTGCCGAAGCCCAGCATCCATACGGCTTCGCGCCGAGTTTGCGGCCCCGGTTCCGGCACCACGGGCCTCGCTCCTTCTCCCCCAAAAAGAAACCCGCCGAAGCGGGTCCAACAGCAGCTCTTGCGGAGGAGGAGGGAGGAGAAGAGACGAGCTGCCGAACCCGAACTATCCCGGCGCCACCTTAGACGAGGCTTAAGCCGCGCCCGGCGCGCCGGCCGCCCTGTGCATCGAGATGGCGCGGAAGGGGCAGACGATGGCGCAGTCGCTGCATCCGGTGCAGCGCGCCGGGTCGTGCAGCGTCGCGGTCTTCTTCCAGCGGACGGCCTCCAGGCTCAGGGTGCGCGGCTCGCACGCAGCGACGCACCAGCCGCAGCCGGTGCAGCGGGCGGGGTCGATCCGGGGCAGCCAGCCGGGGCGTGGAGGGTGGGCCATCAGGCGGTGCGGGGAAGAAGCCGCGAGTGTCGCCGCAACGGGCCGGTCGAATACACTGGCGGGCCTGCCGTGGCGCGCCGCCGGTCGGACGCCACGCCTGCACATCCACGGTGCCTTCCGGCATCGGCGGGGCCGGATGTTTCGGGCCCCGCGCGCCGCCGGTTCCACCATGCCACCACGAGTACAAGGGAGCTGCTCATGCCTCGCTACAACGCTCCATTCGAGATCCACGTGCACGGCGACGTGCCGCTGCGGTCCGACGTGACCTACACCCAGATCCAGGAAGCCCTCAAGCCGCTGTGGAGCTATGCCGGCGCCAAATCGCTGGCGGACGCCGCCGCCAGCGCCTACGAGGAGGAGCCGGGCATCCGCTACGAACAGAAGGACCGCGTGCTCCAGATGTGCTGGACGCTCGAGGGCGACGAGGACTTCCGCCAGGCCCTGGACGAGATGTGCATGGGCGTGAACGAACTGGCCGAGCAGGGCGCGGCCATCGAGGTCACCTTCTACGACACCGAGTTCGACGAGGAGGAGGACGGCGACCCCGAAGAGGAGTCGCGCGACGACTTCATCATGCTCTTCGTCGGCCCGAACCCGGCCGCCATCATGCAGGTGCAGCGCGACCTGCTGGTGGAGGACGTGGTCAACCTGATGGAACGCCACTTCGACGGCGCCGAGCTGGGCGGCGTGGTGGCCGAGATCGACAAGCTCTTCAGCGACCGCTTCGACGCGCTGGTGAACTCGCTGGAGATCGGCAAGCGCCCGCGCGGCGGCACCGGCGGCCCGGGGGCGGGCGGCCACGGCGGCGGCCGCAGGCCGCGCCACCTGCACTGACGGACGACAACGATGCCCGCCTTGGCGGGCATCGTCCTTCCATGCCCCTGTTTTCCTCATCCGTCCTGCGGCCCGGCGTGCGCAAGCGCGAGGTGTTCGGCTGGGCGATGTACGACTTCGCCAACTCGGGCTACACCACGGTCGTCATCACGGCCGTGTACGCGGCCTATTTCGTGGGCGGCATCGCCCGCTCGGCGCCGTGGGCGGCCTTCGCCTGGACGCTGGCGCTGAGCATCGCCTACGCGGTGGTGATGCTCAGCATGCCGGCCATCGGGGCCTGGGCCGACCGGCATGCCGCCAAGAAGCGCGTGCTGATGCTGGTCACCGCCGGCTGCGTGGTGGCCACCGCCGCACTGGCGCTCACGCCGAGCCTCGCGCAGGACGGCGGCATGCAGGGCGTGCTGCTGGCGATGCTGCTGGTGGTCGTGTCCAACACCTTCTATTCCTACGGCGAGTCGCTCACCGGCGCCTTCCTGCCCGAGCTGGCGCGGCCCGAGGGCATGGGACAGGTCAGCGGCTGGGGCTGGGGCTTCGGCTACGTCGGCGGCATGCTGACGCTCGGCCTGTGCCTGGCCTACGTGCTGTGGGCGCAGTCGCGCGGGCTGCCGGCCTCGCACTTCGTGCCGGTGACGATGCTGGTGACGGCCGTGGTGTACGCGCTGGCGGCCTGCGCCACCTTCGCGCTGCTGCCCGAGCGGGCCCGGCCGCAGCCGCAGCGCGCGCGGGTGAGCCCGTGGCGCCAGCTGCATGCCACCTTCGTCGCGGCGCGCGCCCAGCGCGACTTCATGTGGCTGCTGGCCTGTACCGTCTGCTACCAGGCGGGGGTGGCGGTGGCGATCGCGCTGGCGGCCATCTACGCGGAGCAGGTGATCGGCTTCGTGCCGCACGAGACGATGGTGCTGATCTTCGTGCTCAACCTGGCGGCCGCCGGCGGCGCCTTCGCCTTCGGCTACGTGCAGGACCGCATCGGCCACCGCCGCGCGCTGTCGATCACGCTGCTGGCCTGGGTGGCGGTGTGCCTGATCGCCGCGGGCGCGACGAGCAAGGGCGCCTTCTGGTGCGCGGCGGCCATCGCCGGGCTGGCGATGGGCTCCAGCCAGTCGGCGGGCCGTGCGATGACGGGCGTGCTGGCGCCGCCCGCCAAGCTCGCCGAGTACTTCGGCCTGTGGACCTTCGCCACGCGGCTGGCGAGCATCGTGGGGCCGCTGTCCTACGGCGCCATCACCTGGATGACCGGCGGCAACCAGCGGGTGGCGATCCTGTCGACGATGCTGTTCTTCCTGGCCGGGCTGGCGCTGCTGGCGCCGATCGACATGCGCCGGGGGCGCGAGGCGGCGCTGGCCGCGCGCTGACCCGAGTCAGGGTGCCCGCAGCGCCTTGGGCACGTGGTAGCGCCCGTCCTCGTAGCGCAGGGTCAGCGATTCGTAGCGCGCCGTGCCGGTCTTCTCCACGCACTGGCCGTCTTCCTGCACCAGGGAGCGCAAGGGGGTGAGCGTGCGGGCGAGCACCAGGTCGGCGAAGCCGTCGCCGGCATGCGGCCGGCCGACGGACACCAGCGTGCGCAACTGCTCGAACTGGCCGGCGCACTGCAGGTCCCATTCGCCGCTGTCGCGTTCCAGCTCGACCTCGTCGAGCACCTGCCGCAGCTTGCCGCCTTCGGGCACGTACAGGCGCAGCGTCTCGCTGGCGAAGGGGTTGGGCCGGGAGCTGCCGCCGTAGCGCACGCGCAGGCCGAAGGCGCGAGCGCCGGGCGAGAGCACGTAGCGGCCGGTGTCGATGCGGATGTCGCGGATGCGGATGGCGTCTTCGGCCAGCGCCTCGGGCTGCAGCACGCGCGCCAGCACGGCGTCGCGGTCGGTGTTGCCGTTGTCGGGGCGCTGGATCACCAGCACCTCCAGGTCGAGCGTGCGGCCGGCGGCGCCGCTGTCGGACCGCTCCAGCGGCAGCACGACGATGCTGCGGCCAGGGTAGGCGGGCCAGGCCTTGCAGGCGGCCAGGGCGCTGTCCAGCGTGCGCTTCGGATGCAGCCGCGCATGCATGCGTTCCGCCAGGCCGCTTTCGCAGGCGGCGTGTGCCGCCGGCGTGGCGACGGCCAGGAGGGCCAGCAGGGCGGCGGACAGCAGCGCGGCGCGGCGGTGGCGCGGGAGGCGGGGACGCATGCCCCGATTGTCCGGCGCGCTCAGGCGGCCGGCAGGGCCTGCGGCGTCACGCGCTGTGCAGGATCGGTATCTTTCGACACCTGCGCGCCTGGCGCGGGGGCGAGCCAGCGGCGGGCGGCGGCTTCCAGCGCCGGCAGGTCGCCGCTGCCGGTGAGTTCGATACCGCCGGCGGCGCCGGGGCCGGCGAGCAGGCCGGCCTCGGCCAGCAGTTGGCGCGTGCGCAGGGACACCGGCGCGCCGGTGTCCAGGAAGCGCACCGAGGCCGGCGCATGGCGCCGCAGCACGCCGGTCGCGAACGGGTAGTGCGTGCAGCCCAGCACCACGGTGTCGGTCTCGCCGGCCCCGGCGCCGAAGGGGCCGGCCGCCTGCATGTAGCGGGCGCACAGCGCCTCGGTCTCGGCGGCATCGGCGCGCTCGATGGCATCGGCCAGCCCGTCGCAGGGCACGGCCGCCACCTGCGCGCGGGGCGCTGCCGTCTCCTGCAGCCGCCGGAACTTGGCGCTGGCCAGCGTGCCGCGGGTGGCCAGCACGGCGATGCGGCCGGTGCGGCTGGCGGCCACGGCGGGCTTGAGCGCCGGCTCCACCCCCACGATGGGCAGCCCGGGCCACAAGGCCCGCAATTCGTGGATGGCGGCGGCGGTGGCGGTGTTGCAGGCCACCACCAGCGCCTTCACGCCCCGGCCTTCGACCAAGTCATTTGCCACGGCCAGGGTGCGTGCCAGCACGTAGGCATCGCCGCGCTCGCCGTAGGGCGCGTGGGCGGTGTCGGCGTAGTAGACGAAACGCTCGCGCGGCAAGGCCTCGCGCAGCGCCTGGAGCACGCTCAGGCCGCCGACGCCGCTGTCGAACACGCCGATGGGCGAGCGGGCGTCGGCGTGCATGCGATCAGGCCGTCTCCAGGGCGATGCCCTTGAACTCGCCGCTGGCGATGCGCTTGCTCCACTCGGCCGGGCCGGTGACGTGCGCGCTGGTGCCGCCGGCGTCCACCGCCACCGTCACCGGCATGTCGACCACGTCGAACTCGTAGATGGCTTCCATGCCCAGGTCCTCGAAGCCGACCACCTTGGCGGTCTTGATGGCCTTGCTGACCAGGTAGGCGGCACCGCCCACGGCCATCAGGTAGGCGCTCTTGTGCTTCTGGATGGCCTCGATGGCGGTCGGGCCGCGCTCGGCCTTGCCGATCATGGCGATCAGGCCGGTCTGCGACAGCATCATGTCGGTGAACTTGTCCATGCGCGTGGCGGTGGTCGGGCCGGCGGGGCCGACGGCCTCGTCCTTCACCGGATCGACCGGGCCGACGTAGTAGATGACGCGGTTGGTGAAGTCCACCGGCAGCGTCTCGCCCCCGGCCAGCATGTCCTGGATGCGCTTGTGCGCGGCATCGCGGCCGGTGAGCATCTTGCCGCTCAGCAGCAGCGTGTCGCCCGGCTTCCAGCTCGCGACTTCCTCCTTGGTCAGCGTGTCGAGGTTGACCTTGCGGCTCTTGTTGTAGTCGGGCGCCCAGTCGATCTTCGGCCACAGGTCCAGGCTCGGCGGCGTCAGGTAGGCCGGGCCGGAGCCGTCGAGCACGAAGTGCGCGTGCCGCGTGGCGGCGCAGTTGGGGATCATCGCCACCGGCTTGCTGGCCGCGTGCGTGGGATGCATCTTGATCTTGATGTCGAGCACCGTGGTCAGGCCGCCCAGACCCTGCGCGCCGATGCCCAGGGCGTTGACCTTCTCGTACAGCTCCAGGCGCAGCTCCTCGACCCGCGTGAGCTTCTCGCCCTGGGCCGCCTTGGCCTGCAGCTCATACATGTCCAGGTCGTCCATCAGCGACTCCTTGGCCATCAGCACCGCCTTCTCGGCCGTGCCGCCGATGCCGATGCCCAGCATGCCGGGCGGGCACCAGCCGGCGCCCATGGTCGGCACCGTCTTGAGCACCCAGTCGACCACCGAGTCGCTCGGGTTGAGCATCACCATCTTGCTCTTGTTCTCGCTGCCGCCGCCCTTGGCCGCGACGGTGATGTCCACCGTATCGCCGGGCACGATCTCGGTGAAGACCACCGCGGGCGTGTTGTCCTTGGTGTTCTTGCGGGCGAACTGCGGGTCGGCCACCACGCTGGCGCGCAGCGTGTTGTCGGGGTGGTTGTAGCCGCGGCGCACGCCTTCGTTGACGGCGTCCTCCAGGCTGCCGGTGAAGCCGCCCCAGCGCACGTCCATGCCGACCTTGAGGAAGACGTTGACGATGCCGGTGTCCTGGCAGATCGGGCGGTGGCCGGTCGCGCTCATCTTGCTGTTGGTGAGGATCTGCGCCATCGCGTCCTTGGCCGCCGCGCTGCGCTCGCGCTCGTAGGCGCGCGCCAGGTGGGCGATGTAGTCGGCCGGGTGGTAGTAGCTGATGTACTGCAGGGCCGCGGCGATCGATTCGATCAGGTCGTCTTGCTGGATCGTGGTCATGGTCGTGTCGTGGGGGAGAGGAGGCAGAGAGCCCGTCGTGGCGCGGGTCTGGCGGGATTATCGGACGGGCCGCTGCGCCCACGCCGGCGCGGCAAGACCATGAAGATGAGAATTCTTCTCGTTTGAGTCGATACTCGCAGGTTCCGATCCACCGAGCGAACACGAGCATGACGACCAGCACCCGCACCGAGAAAGACACCTTCGGCCCCATCGAGGTCCCGGCCGACCGGCTGTGGGGCGCGCAGACGCAGCGCTCCCTGCAGAACTTCGACATCTCCGGCGAGCGCCAGCCCAAGGAGATCATCCATGCCCTGGCGCTGGTCAAGCGCGCCTCGGCGGTGGTCAACCAGCAGCTCGGCCTGCAGGACGCGAAGAAGACCGACGCCATCGTCGCCGCGGCCGACGAGGTGCTGGCCGGCAAGCACGAGGGCGAATTCCCGCTGGTGGTGTGGCAGACCGGTTCCGGCACCCAGACCAACATGAACGTCAACGAGGTGCTGGCCAACCGCGCCAGCGAGCTGCTGGGCGGCGCGCGCGGCGAGGGGCGGCTGGTGCACCCGAACGACGACGTGAACCGCAGCCAGTCGAGCAACGACGTCTTCCCCACCGCCATGCACGTGGCGGCGGTGCAGGCCGTCACGCACAGGCTGCTGCCGGCCATCGCCCGGCTGCGCGCCACGCTGGCGAAGAAGTCCGAGGACTTCATGGACATCGTGAAGATCGGCCGCACCCACCTGCAGGACGCCACGCCGCTCACGCTGGGCCAGGAGATCTCCGGCTGGGTTGCGCAGCTCGACCAGAACGAGAAGCACGTGCGCGCCGCGCTGCCGCACCTGAGCGAACTGGCGCTGGGCGGCACGGCGGTGGGCACCGGCCTGAACGCGCCCAAGGGCTATGCGGAGGGCGTGGCGGCCGAGCTGGCGCGGCTGACCGGGCTGCCCTTCGTCACCGCACCGAACAAGTTCGAGGTGATGGCCGCCTGCGATGCCTTCGTCAGCGCGCACGGTGCGCTCAAGACGCTGGCCGCCAGCATGAACAAGATCGCCAATGACGTGCGCTGGCTCGCCAGCGGCCCGCGCAGCGGCATCGGCGAACTGAGCATCCCCGAGAACGAGCCCGGCTCGTCGATCATGCCCGGCAAGGTCAACCCGACGCAGAGCGAGGCGGTGACCATGCTGGCCGCGCAGGTGATGGGCAACGACGTGGCCATCAACATCGGCGGCATGTCGGGCAACTTCGAGCTGAACGTGTTCCGCCCGATGGTGGCGCACAACTTCCTGCAGAGCGTGCGCCTGCTGGCCGACGGCATCACCAGCTTCAACGACCACTGCGCGGTGGGCATCGAGCCCAACCGCGATCGCATCGCCGAGCTGGTGAGCCGCTCGCTGATGCTGGTGACGGCGCTGAACATGCACATCGGCTACGACAAGGCGGCCTTCATCGCCAAGAAGGCGCACAAGGAGGGCACCTCGCTGCGCGAGGCGGCCATCGCCTCGGGGCACCTGACGGGCGAGCAATTCGACGCGTGGGTCGTGCCGGAGAAAATGACGGGCCGCTGAGTCGGCGCGAATGAAAAAAGGCCGCATCCAGCGGCCCTTTTCCTTGTGCGCGGCGCTCAGCCGCCCGCGGCCTTCAGCGCTGCATCGATCCAGCCGTCGAAGGTCTTCTGGTGGCCCTTGATCCAGGCATCGGTGTGGCGCTCCACGTCGGCAGGCTTGTTCTCGCCGTCGCGCATGCGCAGGTTCTGCGCGTTGATGTCGCCCACCGGGAGCTGCATCACCTCGAACAGCTTCGCGGCGGCCGGGTTCTTCTCGGCGAAGGCCTTGTTCGCCACGATGCGCTGGGTGTTGGCGACGAAGCCGTAGTTCTTGCCGTTGGCCAGCTTGGTGTCGATCTTGGCCTGCTCGCCGGGCAGGGCGGAGAAGGGCACCTGCAGCCAGGCCACTTCCTGGCCGGGGCGCAGCACGCCGCTCACCCAGTAGGGCGTCCAGGTGTAGTAGAGGATCGGCTTGCCCTGCTTGAAGCGCGTGATGGTGTCGGCCATCAGCGCCGCATAGCTGCCCTGCACGTGCCGGACGCTGTCGCGCAGCTTGTAGGCGTCGAGCTGGTGCTCGATCACCGCCTCGCAGCCCCAGCCTGGGTTGCAGCCCGTCAGGTCGGCCTTGCCGTCGCCGTCGGCGTCGAAGAGCTTGGTGATCTTCGGGTCGGCGAGCTGGTCGATGCTGGTGATGCCGTGCTCGTCGGCGGTCTTCTTGTCGATCAGGTAGCCCTGCACCGCGCCGGTCGAGTACCTGCCGGTGCGCGAGAGCTTGGCGTCGCCGCCGGCGTTCTTGTAGAAGTCGGCGTGCAGCGGGTCCCAGTGGTCGGCCATGAAGGTGGCGTCGCCGTTGGCGATGGCGATGTGGGCCGTCGGGTACTCCACCTCGCGGATGGGCTGCACGTCGTAGCCGAGCTTCTCCAGCGCGCGCGAGACCAGCAGCGTCTGGAAGGTCTCCTCGGCGATCGAGCTTTGCAGCGGCTGCACCCGGATGCCCTTGCCGGGCAGGGCCTGTGCGGTGGCGGCGGCGCTGCCGGCGGCCAGCAGGCCTGCGACGAGGAGGGCGCGCCAGCGGGCGAAGGGAGAGGACGGGATCGTCATGCGGTGGCTCCTTTGGGTGTTGTTGCGGGAGAAGCAGGGGCTCAGTGCGTGCGGGCGGCGAGGACCGGCTGCGCTTCGGCGTTCGGCGTGGAGGCCGCGTCGGCAGTGGCCTGCCGCTTCGGCTGCATGAGCCGCCAGGCGAGGCCGACCGGCCCGGCCTGCCACCAGTGGCGCGCGCCGCGGCGCGGCTGGCCCATGGCCTGGGTGATGCGGTCCAGCGTGATGGCCAGCAGCACGATGCCCAGGCCGCCGATGGTGGCCAGGCCCATGTCCAGACGGCCGATGCCGCGCAGCACCATCTGGCCCAGGCCGCCCACGGCGATCATGGAGGCGATCACCACCATCGACAGCGACAGCATCAGCGCCTGGTTGATGCCGGCCATGATCGAGGGCATCGCCAGCGGCAGCTGCACCTTGGCCAGCAGCTGCCAGGGCGAGGCGCCGTACGAGCGCGCGGCCTCCACCAGGTCGGGCCGCACCTGGCGGATGCCCAGCGTGGTCAGGCGCACCAGCGGCGGCAGCGCGAAGACGATGGTGACGATCACGCCCGGCACGTTGCCGATGCCGAACAGCATCACCACCGGCACCAGATAGACGAAGGCGGGCGTGGTCTGCATCGCGTCGAGCAGCGGACGCACGATGCGCTGGGCGCGCTCGCTGGCGGCCAGGCCGATGCCCAGCGGCAGCCCGATCAGGACGCAGAAGGCCAGCGAGGTCAGCACCAGCGAGAGCGTGGTCATGGCCTCGGGCCAGATGCCCAGCAGCGCCACCAGCAGCAGCGAGACCATGGCGCCGATCGCCACTGCGCGTCCGGCGCACTGCCAGGCGATCAGGCCCAGCAGGGCCAGCATCACCGGTGCGGGCACCGCCAGCAGCGCCGACTCCACGCCGCCGAGCGTGGCGTCGATGGGGCCGCGCACGGCCTGGAAGAAGGGGCGGAAGTGCTCCACCGTCCAGGCCAGGCCGCCGTTGATCCAGTCGTGCACCGGCAGGCTGCCGTCCCACATCTGGGAGAGCTGGAACCCGCCGGCGGTGTCGAGCGCGCCGGGATCGGGGGTGGCGGCGGCCGCGGTGCCGTCCAGCCAGCCGGCGTCGCCGCCGCCCTCGGCGATGGCGGCCCACGGGTCGTCATCCGCCGCGGGCGCGGGGCTCGCCGGCGCGGCGCCGACGGCCGCCCAGGGGTCGTCGGCGGCTGGTGCGCCGGGATTCACCAGGCCGTCGAGCGCGGTGCGGTCGGTGGTGCTCGGAAGGGTGTTGTCGTCCATCTTTTCTGTCCTCCAGAGGTGTGGGTTCAACCGGTGTTGCGGTCCATGAAGCGCAGCAGCGTGGTCTTGCTGATGGCGCCGACGTAGCGGCCGCCTTCGTCCACCACCGGCAGCGGCCAGGGCGACTGCGCCACCTGGCCGAACAGCTCGTTCACGGGGTGGATCGCGGCCACCGTGCGCACGTCGGGCAGGAAGGCGTGGTGCAGGCCCAGCGAGCCCTCGTGGTCCTTCAGCGCGGTGCGCAGCGACTCGGCCGAGACCAGGCCGAGGAACTGCTGGCGCGTGTCGACCACGAAGCCGAACTCGCGGTCCTGGCTCTCCAGCATCGACAGCGTGGAGCGCGCGCCGCGGCTGGGCGTTTCGGCCACCACCACCTGTGTACGCCGCGCGATGTCGCCGGCCTTGAACACGGCCGCCGCATCGACGCCGCGCACGAAGTTGCGCACGTAGTCGTCGGCCGGGTTGCGCAGGATCTCCTCGGGTGTGCCCACCTGCACCACCTGGCCGTCCTTCATGATGGCGATGCGGTCGCCGATGCGCATCGCCTCGTCCAGGTCGTGCGAGATGAAGACGATGGTGCGCCGCTTGACCTGCTGCAGCCGCAGCAGTTCGCTCTGCATGTCGGTGCGGATGATCGGGTCGAGCGCGGAGAAGGCCTCGTCCATCAGCAGGATGGACGGGTCCGAGGCCAGCGCGCGGGCCAGGCCCACGCGCTGCTGCATGCCGCCGGAAAGTTCGTCGGGATAGCTGTCGCCCCAGCCGGCCAGGCCGACCTGCGCCAGCGCCTCGTCGGCCTGCGCCAGGCGGGCCGCCTTGTCCACGCCGGCCAGCTCCAGGCCGAAGGCGGTGTTGTCGCGCACCGTCATGTGCGGCAGCAGCGCGAAGGACTGGAACACCATGCTGATGTCCTTGCGGCGCAGGGCGCGCAGCTCGGCGTCGGACAGCCTGAAGATGTCGCGCCCGTCGACGACGACGCGTCCGGCGCTGGGCTCGATCAGCCGGTTGAGCAGGCGCACCAGGGTGGACTTGCCCGAGCCGGACAGGCCCATGATGACGAAGATCTCGCCGGCCTTGATGTCGAAGTGCGCGTCGAAGACGCCGATGGATTGCCCGGTGCGGGCGAGGATCTCCTGCTTGGACAGGCCCTCGCGCACCAGCGCGAGCGCGGCCTCCGGGTCGTCGCCGAAGACCTTGAACACGTGGTCGATCTGGATGTCTTTTGCCATGGCGGCAGGCCTCCTTGGGTAAGGGTGGGCTTGGCAATGGCCGCCTGGAAAAAAAGAAGCGTGCAGGCGACCGCGGACCGCAGCCGCAAGGCAGGCACTGAAGACGACGAGATGCGACGCAGCCAGCGCCCGTCACGCACAGCGGGGGCCGTTCGGCGGGCCTGGTCGAGGGGGCCGAGCGGAGCAGTGCGACGCGGCGTCGGGGTGGCTGGCAGCGCCAGCCGCCGCCGGCCAGGGGCCGGCGCAGGGATCTGGCGCCGCGACGGGATGCAGGAACGATCCGCGAGTAGCGCGCAGAGCGCCGGCGGAAAGCCCGCCGGCTGTGGAAAAGACCTCTATTGTAGTCGACTTTGTCCGGATGAAATCCGGATGTTCCCGAATTCAGCCGCGTTCTGTGGCCATGTCACCGGGATGTGGATGGATCAGCCGGCAATTCACTGGGGCCGCTTGCGCGAGGCCGATCGCGCGGCCGCCAGCCGCTCGATGCGGTCGACCACCCAGTCGACGGTGCGGTCCGTCCAGGCGTCGACGCGCTCGCCCAGCGTGGGCGTGGGAGCCTTGTCCAGTTCCAGCTGCGCGATGAGTTCGCGCGCCTTGTCGCTGCCTTGCGCGGCTGCCAGGCGCAGCCAGCGCTCGGCTTCCAGCAGGTCGGGCGCGGGGCCGTCGTGGCGCAGGTGCAGGCGGGCCGCCTGCAGTTGCGCTTCGAGCAGGCCGGCCTCGGCGGCGCGCCGGTACAGGTCCAGCGCGGCGCCCAGGTCGGGGGCGGCGGCCTCGCCGCGCATCAGGCGCTGGGCACGGATGCACAGGGCCTCGGGTGAATCCTCGGACGGCGGGCTGGGCGCGGGCATCTCCGGCGGCCAGGGCTCGCCGGCGCGCGGCGGCAGGGGCGCCCTGGCCCGTTCGGCGTCGCGCAGGGCCTCGGGCCACCAGGCGGCGGCTGCCGCCTGCAGCCCCTGCGGCGTCGCGCCGGGCACGCCGAACAGCCGCTCGCACAGGGCCGCCAGGGGCAGGAAGAGCAGGGCGCCGTCGGCATTCCGCGCATCGCCGAAGCGCGCGCTCAGCGCGGCATGGAAGGGGTGGGCCGGCAGCGGCGGTTGCGGTGCCAGCGCCGCGGCCTGCGCCGGCAGCAGCCACTGCGGGGCGCACTCCACCGCCCGGCCGATCACCTCGCCGGCATAGAAGGCCAGCAGGTACAGCAGCTGGCGCTGCGCCGCGTCGGCCAGGAAGTCCGCCTCCTGCGGGCGGCGCGCGCTGCGCACGGCGTCCAGGAAGATGTCGATGCGCCCCAGGCTGGCCGGGGAATAGTCGAGCCGGCAGCGGCGCAGCAGGGGCTCGAAGGGCAGGCCGCCCTCGGAGGGCAGGCCGCGCTCCCACCGGGCAAGGCTCGACTGTGCGGCGGCGCCCGGGGTCACGGCCTGGCCTTTCAGTGCCTGTCTTCCGGGCCGGACATCAGCCGGTCGGTGTACGCGATGGCCATCGCCGAGAGCAGGAACACCGCATGGATCACCGTCTGCGCGATCAGCACCTTGTCGGTGTAGTTCTCGGCGTTGATGAAGGTCTTGAGCAGGTGGATGGAGCTGATGCCGATGATCGACATCGCCAGCTTGACCTTGAGCACGGAGGCGTTGACGTGGCTGAGCCACTCGGGCTGGTCGCGGTGGCCCTCGAGGTTCATGCGGCTGACGAAGGTCTCGTAGCCGCCGACGATCACCATGATGAGCAGGTTGGAGATCATCACCACGTCGATCAGCGCCAGCACCACCAGCATGATGACCGTCTCGTTGAGCGTGGTGATGGGCGCGGTGGTCTTGTAGCCGATGCTGGTGATCAGTGCCTGCAGGGCCTTCTCGCTGCCGAAGGCGGCCTCGACCAGGTGCGTCAGCTCGATCAGGAAGTGCACCACGTACACCGCCTGGGCCACGATCAGCCCCAGGTACAGCGGCAGTTGCAGCCAGCGGCTGGCGAAGATCAGGCTGGGCAGTGGGCGCAGGGGCGAGCCCTTGGGCGGGTTCATGTCGGAAGGATCGGGCAGGGACATCGCGGCGAGGGTGTCGTCGGGGGAGGCGGATTCTAGAAGCCCGCGGGGCCGCGCCTTCGCCCCGATGCACCCCTGCGCGGGCAGGACTACCATCGTCCGCGTCAGTGCTTCGTAAGAGTGGCGCCGCACAGTCCGTCCCGACAACTGCCTAGAAGGAGACACCAGTCATGAGCAGCAGCTCGTCCGCGATCGAATCCGTCCTCGTCGAGAACCGCGTCTTCGAACCCGACGCCCGTGCGCGCGAAGGTGCGCGCATCGCGGGCATGGACGCCTACCAGGCGCTGTGCGACGAGGCGGCGAAGGACTTCGAGGGCTTCTGGGCCCGCCGCGCCCGCGAGCAGCTGCAGTGGACCAAGCCCTTCACGAAGACGCTGGATGAATCCAACGCGCCCTTCTACCAGTGGTTCGCCGACGGCGAACTCAACGCCAGCGCCAACTGCCTGGACCGCCACGTCGGCACGCCGGTCGAGAACAAGACCGCGATCATCTTCGAGGCCGACGACGGCACCGTCACCCACGTCACCTACAAGGAACTGCTGGCGCGCGTGGGGCAGTTCGCCAACGCGCTGAAGGCGCAGGGCATCGCCAAGGGCGACCGCGTGGTCATCTACATGCCGATGGGCGTGGAGGGGGTGGTGGCCATGCAGGCCTGCGCGCGCATCGGCGCCACGCACAGCGTGGTGTTCGGCGGCTTCTCGGCCAAGGCGCTGCAGGAGCGCATCATCGACGCTGGCGCGGTGGCCGTGATCACCGCCAACTTCCAGTTGCGCGGCGGCAAGGAGATGCCGCTGAAGGCCATCGTCGACGACGCCGTGGCGATGGGCGGCTGCGACACGCTGAAGACCGTGCTGGTCTACGAGCGCACGGCCTCGGCGTGGAACCGCGTCGAGGGCCGCGACAAGACCTTCGCCGAGGTGCTGGCCGGCCAGAGCAGCGAATGCGCGCCGGTGCCGGTGGGCGCGGAGCATCCGCTGTTCATCCTCTACACCTCCGGTTCCACCGGCAAGCCCAAGGGCGTGCAGCACGCCACCGGCGGCTACCTGCTGTGGGCGCGGCTGTCGATGCAGTGGTCCTTCGACATCCGCCCCGAGGACGTCTTCTGGTGCACCGCCGACATCGGCTGGGTGACCGGCCACTCCTACATCGTCTACGGGCCGCTGGCCGCCGGCGTGACGCAGGTGGTGTTCGAGGGCGTGCCCACGTATCCCCATGCCGGCCGCTTCTGGCAGATGATCGAGCGCCACAAGGTCTCGGTGTTCTACACCGCGCCCACGGCGATCCGCTCGCTCATCAAGGCCTCCGACTCCGACGCCAAGGTGCACCCGAAGAACTGGGACCTGACCAGCCTGCGCATCCTCGGCTCGGTCGGCGAGCCGATCAATCCCGAGGCGTGGATGTGGTACTACCGGAACGTCGGCGGCGAGCGCTGCCCGATCGTCGACACCTGGTGGCAGACCGAGACCGGCGGCCACGTGATCAACCCGCTGCCGGGCGCCACGCCGCTGGTGCCGGGCTCGTGCACGCTGCCGCTGCCGGGCATGCAGGCCGCCATCGTCGACGAGACCGGCCACGACATGCCCAACGGCTCGGGCGGCATGCTGGTCATCAAGCGGCCGTGGCCCTCGATGATCCGCACCATCTGGAACGACCCGGAGCGCTTCAAGAAGAGCTATTTCCCCGAAGAGATGGGCGGCAGGATCTACCTCGCCGGCGACGGTGCCGTGCGCGACGCGAAGACCGGCTACTTCCGCATCACCGGGCGCATCGACGACGTGCTCAACGTCAGCGGGCACCGCCTGGGCACGATGGAGATCGAGTCGGCCCTGGTCGCCAAGACCGACCTGGTGGCCGAGGCCGCGGTGGTGGGGCGCCCCGACGACCTGACCGGCGAGGCGATCTGCGCCTTCGTGGTACTCAAGCGCGGCCGGCCCACGGGGGAGGAGGCCAAGCAGATCGCCAACGAGCTGCGCAACTGGGTGGCCAAGGAGATCGGCCCGATCGCCAAGCCCAAGGACATCCGCTTCGGCGACAACCTGCCCAAGACGCGCAGCGGCAAGATCATGCGGCGCCTCTTGCGCTCCATCGCCAAGGGCGAGGCGATCACGCAGGACACCAGTACCTTGGAAAACCCCGCGATCCTCGATCAATTGGCCGAGACGAACTGACGCTGCCCTGCCGGCTTGCGACGGCCCGCGCCACCGGACTACAGGGGCGCGGGCCGTCCTGCGTTACAAACGGCGGAGTTGAAAACTAGGAGAGGTTCACCATGGGATTGCGCACAGGCATCCTTCTCGTCGTCGTTCTGCTCATCGCCGCGCTGGCCGCGCTCAACTGGGGCACGCTGGCCACGCCGACGATGATGTCCGTCGGCTTCATGCAGGTCACGGCCCCGCTGGGGCTGATCATGCTGGGGCTGACGGTGCTGCTGGGCTTGTTCTTCCTGATCTACGTACTGTGGCTGCAGAGCAGCGTGCTGATGGACGCGCGGCGCCACAGCAAGGAGATGCAGGCGCAGCGCGACCTGGCCGACAAGGCCGAGGCGTCCCGCTTCACCGAGCTGCGCAACTTCCTGGCGGCGCAGGAGAACGAGCACATGGCTCGCAACGGCGAGCGCCACGCCGCGCTGCTGGCGCGCATCGAGCAGCTGGATGATGCGCTGCGCCAGCGCGCCGAGCAGATGGACAACACCGTGGCGGCGCACATCGGCCAACTGGAAGACCGGCTGGATCGCAGGGTGCAGCAACAGCCGCTGCCGCCGGCATCGGCGCCGGCCGGCGAAGTCGTCGGCCCCTGAGCGCGCCCGGAAGCCTGCGCGTCAGCGCTGCGGCATGTCCTTGTAGGAGTAGCCCAGGCTGACGGTGGCGTCCTCCGGGATGGGCGGCATAGTGTCGTTCCAGTCCTCCCAGGCTTGGCGCATGGCCGCCAGCCGCCCGGGCTC
>Ga0164243_10001837_pt1 | contig 35616 bp, 29 predicted proteins | sample OricompcompostOP_FD_108781 | JGI IMG/M metagenome (GOLD analysis project Ga0164243, IMG submission 108781) | Organic Plus compost microbial communities from Emeryville, California, USA - Original compost - Organic plus compost (OP) | ecosystem: Engineered > Solid waste > Mixed feedstock >...
CGGTGACCAACCTGACCGCCTCGAGCTTGAACTCGCGGCTGAATGTCCTTCTTCTCTCCATGAACCACCTCCGGTTTCATCTTCCACCTTAACAAGGTGTCATCGAAACCGGCAGCAGCCCATAAGTCTTCTTTCACTCGCTGGGCGGCAAGGCGCGTAGGGCGTAGCCCGAAGCGGCTTGCCGCCCAGCGAGTGAAAGAAGACTTACACCACTTCCTGGGACATCAACGTGTCAATCTTCAGATTCTCTTGCCGGCGGTGCAAGCTGCCCGTGTACAACCTAGACTTGTCGTAGTCGACAAAGGATTGGTCGGATGGACCGTACATGAGGTCTGATTGCGGCCACAACCTGGCCTTCATTGCGCGTCATGAATCCACCTTGGGCTGAATTCCCCGACATTCCGCTGGGCAGTGCCGGATGGCGCATGGGCCACGGCGAGCCGTATATGCAACGCTGGACTGCCTGGTATGAAGCACTTCCCGCGGACGAACGACGCGTCTATCAGGCTTCATGGCCCGAGCCGCGAGATTGGGCAGGATTCTTTGCATATGTCGAGGGTGGAACCCTCCCGCCGTCTGTCGCAGAGCGTCACGCTCGGCTAGAGGAGCCGCAAAGACCGCCGTCGCCTGATGAGAGAACCATCCTCGACTACTACCGAGCGCAGTGGCTGATTCGCCATCACATGCGACAGATTGATCCATTTCAGGTTTCCGCACGACATCCCTCGCCATGCCTCGGTCAGCGAGAAGGTGAGCACCTGATGGGCTACTACGAGGAACCTGACGGTTCTTGGTGGCGCGTGAGCAACCCGAATCGAGGTGGCTTGGAGATGCTTCGCATCGACGCGGAGCTGCTGCGCAATTGGAACGACCGGCTGCTTTAGAGAAATCTGGAGGTCGGGTTAGGGCCCCGTTGCTGCCGTTCAGGCGCTGGACTGTGAATGACCCAGATCAGTCTGCGGCGGTCTTTTCGGCCGCTCGACTAAGTCCCTCGCCCACCCCTCAACACCACCTCCCCCGTCCGCGGATTCGTCAAGGTCACGTTCTCCAGCGCCCGGATGCACCATTCGCCCGCCCGCCGCGTCAGCACGGCGAGGATCAGCGTGTCGACGGCATGCGGGCCCGCGGGATGGGCCTCGCCGACCGTGAGCCGGCTCCAGAAGTGCACGACCGCCGCGTCGGTGCCGATGGCCGTCGTGTCGATGCGTTCGTTCTCGAGCGTGGAGTCGCGGTAGATGCCCGCGTGGAGGGGCGCATGCATCTCCACGATGGCCTCGACGCCGCGCACGTAGTGGCCGAAGCGGTTCACGAAGGTCGCGTCCGGATGGAACAGCGCGCCGAGCGCGCGCATGTCGTGGCGGTTCCAGGCGGCCTGGAATGCGTGGGGCGCGTCTTCGGGTCGTTCCATGGCCGGGATTCTCCCGGAACACTGCCGATGCAGGGCCGGCGCCGGCATCCAGCCCGCTACGGCTGCCCGGCCTGCTGCACAGCCGCGGCGGCGCTCCTTTTCATCGCCGCCCCGAGCGCCACCACTGCCAGCGCCAGCGGCACGAACGACACCCACAGCACCGTGTCCCACCCGTAGGCGGACAGCAGGCCGCCGGAGGAGAACGAGCCGATCGCCATCAGGCCGAAGACGATGAAGTCGTTGAGCGACTGCACGCGCGTCTTCTCCTCGGGCCGGTGGCATTCCAGCACCAGCGCCGACGCACCGAGGAAGCCGAAGTTCCAGCCCAGGCCCAGCAGGATCAGCGAGGCCCAGAAGTGCGGCACGTCGATGCCTCCCAGCCCGACGACGGCGGACAGGCCGGTGAGCGCCAGGCCCACCGTCGCCAGCCGGCCGGCGCCGAAGCGCGCGATCAGGCTGCCGGTGAAGAAGCTGGGCGCGTACATGGCGATGACGTGCCATTGCAGGCCCAGGTTGGCGGACGCCTGCGAGTGGCCGCACAGGCGCATCGCCAGCGGCGCGGCCGTCATCAGGAAGTTCATCAGCATGTACGACACGGCGCCGCAGATGGCGGCCGCGACGAAGCGCGGCTGGCGCACGATCTCGGCCAGCGGTCGGCCGCCGGCGATCTCCTCGGCGGTGGGCATGGGCAGCTTCACGCCCAGCAGGACGAGCGCCGACACCGCGGCGACGGCGGCCTGCACCACGAAGGTGGCCGCGAACATGTGCGGCGGCCACAGGTCCATCGTCCAGGTCACCAGCTGCGGCCCCAGCACCCCGGCGGCCACGCCCCCGGCCATGACGAGCGACAGCGCGCGCGGCCGCCGCTTCGGCGCCACGCCGTCGGCCGCCGCGAAGCGGAAGGACAGCACCACGGCCGCGTAGCTGCCGCCGAAGAAGCCCGCCAGGCAGAACAGCCAGAACCACGACATGACGACGGCCAGCGTAGCCAGCAGGCCGGCCAGCACGCCGGCGCCCGTGCCCGTCATGAAGGCCGCGCGCCGGCCATGCCGCCGGGCGATGGCGCCCACCGGGAGGATGCACGCCGCCATGCCCACCACGAAGATGGAGATGGGCAGGGTGGCGAGCATCGGCGTCGGGGCCAGCATGTCGCCGACGATGGCGCCGGTGGCGTAGAACACCACCGTGTTCGCCCCGGCCAGCGCCTGCGCGATGGCGAGGCGCCAGATGTTGCCGCGCTGGATCGTCTCGGGTAGCAGGGCTGGGGCGCCGCCTGCCGCGGCAAGGGTGTGTTCGGTCATTCTTCTTCGATCGAAAGGGCTGGCTCGTGCGGGCGTCCCATCGCCGGCACCATGCGGTATTTGACCCGACATCCGGCTGCGGCGTTTTCCGCGTCGCGTACCGGCGGAAAACGCTGGCCTGCCCAGGGGACGGATGTTCCGGGCTGGCTGCTGCGGGAGGCCGCCTCGGACGGGCCGCCCGCCTTCACGGCGCCACGCCGTACGGCGTGAACCGGCTCTGGTTCTCGTCCACGTCCAGCGGCCGGCCGACGAAGGGGAAGGCGCGCTGCGGGCAGTCCGGGCGCTCGCAGACCTTGCAGCCCATGCCGATGGGCGTGGCGGCCTCCGGGTCGCGCAGGTCCAGCCCCTTCGCGTAGACCAGCCGCGGCGCGTGCCGGATGTCGCAGCCCAGCCCGATCGAGAACACCCGCCCGGGCGCGCCGTAGCCGCCCGGGCGGCTGGCCACCGTGCGCGCGATCCACAGGTACGAGCGCCCGTCCGGCATGCGTGCCAGCTGCGGGAGGATGCGCCCCGGCTGCGCGAAGGCCTCGTACATGTTCCACAGCGGGCAGGTGCCGCCGGTACGGCTGAAGTGGAAGTGCGTGGCCGACTGCCGCTTGGAGATGTTGCCCGCCCGGTCGACCCGCACGAAGAAGAAGGGCACGCCCGGCGCGCCCGGCCGCTGCAGCGTGCTGAGCCGGTGGCAGACGGTCTCGAAGCCGACGCCGAACTGCTGCCCCAGCAGGTCGATGTCGTAGCGCAGCCGCTCGGCCGCCTGCAGGAACGGCGCATAGGGCAGCAGCAGGGCGCCCGCGAAGTAGTTGGCCAGCCCGACCCGCGCCAGCCGGCGCGAGGGCTCGTCGCCGTGGAAGGGGGGCGCGTCCACCAGCGCATCGATCAGCCCGGCGTGCTCGATCAGCGCCAGTTGCGTGCCGAGCTGGAACACCTGCTGTGCCGCGTCCAGCGACGCCGACAGCCGCAGCGTGCGCCGCGCCGGATCGAACTGCCGCTTGCCTTCGTGATCGCCCGTGCCGGCCAGCACGCGGACCTTGTGGCGCTGCTGCAGTCGCTGCACCAGCCAGTCGGCCAGTGCGCCGCCTGACGTGCCGGCCTCGGCCGCCAGGGCCTCCGCCTGGCGGTCCACTTCGTCGAAGTGGTTCTGGTGGGCGAAGAAGAAGTCGCGCACCACCTCGAAGGGCATGGCGCGCGGCGCGGCGATGCCTGCGCGGTCGTCGCCCATGCGCAGGGCCATGGTCTCGATCTGCTCCTGCGCCGCGACGGTGCGGCGGTGCAGGGCGATCAGGGCGCGGCCGAGCGCCGGCATCTGCGCGGCCACTTCCTTCAGCTCGGGCAGCGTGACCGGCTCGGGCGCGTCGGCCAGCGCCTCGCGCAGGCCGGCCACCAGGCGGGCTTCCTCGTCCTCGGAGAACTGCTGGATGTCCACGCCCAGGGCGCGGTGGATCCTCAGCAGCACGGCCACCGTGAGTGGCCGCTGGTTCTGCTCCAGCTGGTTCAGGTAGCTCGGCGACAGGCCCAGCGCATGCGCCAGCGCCACCTGCGACAGGCCGCGCTCGGCCCGCAGCTTGCGCAGGCGCACGCCCATGAAGGTCTTCTTCACCGGCGGGCTCCGGCGCAGTCGCGGCGCGTGTCATTCGCAGAATTCGCAATTCGCAGGTTTTTCATTCGCAATCTTTCGCCATTTCAGTCATGGGCGGAGGAGTGGATTTTGCGTAAATTGCGAAGCATGACAACACCCCCAGGCACAGTCGAGCTGCGCGAGCTGGTGATGCCCGCCCACGCGAACCACCACGGCACCCTGTTCGCCGGACAGGGCCTGCTGTGGATGGCCGGGGCCGCCTTCCTGGCGGCGCGCGGCCTGGCGCAGCGCGAGGTCGTGATGGCCGGGGTGACCGGCGTGGACTTCCTCTCGCCCATCCCCGTCGGCAGCCAGCTCGTCCTGCGCGCCTGGGTCAGCCGCGTGGGCCGCAGCTCGATGACCGTGTGCGTCACCGGGCTGGCGGACCAGCCCGGCGTGCCCGCCGAGGAAGTGTTCAAGGGTGTCTACGAGATGGTGGCCGTGGACGCCGCCGGCCGCCCCACCTGCATCGACCGCTCCTACCTGGACAAGGAAACGACATGACCATCGCCACCGCCACCGAGACGGCCGCCTTCAGGCCCAAGAAATCCGTCGCCCTGTCGGGCGTCGCCGCCGGCAACACCGCCCTGTGCACCGTCGGCCGCAGCGGCAACGACCTGCACTACCGCGGCTACGACATCCTCGACATCGCCGAGGTGTGCGAGTTCGAGGAGATCGCTCACCTGCTGGTGCACGGCAAGCTGCCCACGCGGGCCGAGCTGCGCGCCTACAAGAACCGGCTGAAGGCCATGCGCGGGCTGCCCGTGAGCGTGAAGGAGGCCCTCGAAAGCCTGCCCGCGGGCGCGCACCCCATGGACGTGATGCGCACCGGCGTCTCGGCCCTGGGCTGCGTGCTGCCGGAGAAGGAGGACCACAACCTGGCCGGCGCGCGCGACATCGCCGACCGCCTGATGGCCTCGCTGGGCTCGATGCTGCTGTACTGGTACCACTGGAGCACGCACGGCAAGCGCATCGAGGTGGAGACCGACGACGATTCCATCGGCGGGCACTTCCTGCACCTGCTGCACGGGCGCAAGCCATCGCAGGCCTGGGTGGGCGCGATGCACACCTCGCTCAACCTCTACGCCGAGCACGAGTTCAACGCCAGCACCTTCACGGCGCGCGTGATCGCCGGCACCGGCAGCGACATGTACTCGTCCATCGCCGGTGCCATCGGCGCGTTGCGCGGGCCCAAGCACGGGGGCGCCAACGAGGTGGCCTTCGAGATCCAGAAGCGTTACGACAACCCCGACGAGGCCGAGGCCGACATCCGCCGCCGCGTCGAGGCCAAGGAGGTCGTGATCGGCTTCGGCCATCCCGTCTACACGGTGAGCGACCCGCGCAACGTCGTCATCAAGGGCGTGGCCCGGCGGCTGTCGGAGGAGGCCGGCTCCACCAAGATGTTCGACATCGCCGAGCGGCTGGAGTCGGTGATGTGGGAGGTCAAGAAGATGTTCCCCAACCTCGACTGGTTCAGTGCCGTGAGCTACCACATGATGGGCGTGCCGACGGCGATGTTCACGCCGCTGTTCGTCATCGCGCGCACCAGCGGCTGGGCCGCCCACGTGATCGAGCAGCGCGTCGACAACAAGATCATCCGGCCGAGCGCGAACTACACCGGCCCGGATGACCGGAGCTTCGTGCCCATCGACCAGCGCGCCTGATGTCCATCCCTGCCGAGCATTTCTCCCGAGAGCTTTCCATGTCTTCCCCCATCTCCAACATCCGTCCCGACTACGACCAGGTCATCCAGGACATCGTCGACTACGCGCTGAACTACGAAGTCACGTCCGAACTCGCCATCGAGACTGCGCGCCACATCCTCATCGACACGCTCGGCTGCGGGCTGGAGGCGCTGGAATACCCGGCCGCCTGCAAGCTGCTCGGCCCCGTGGTCAAGGGCACCGCCGTGCCCCACGGCGCCAAGGTGCCGGGCACGCAGTTCCAGCTCGATCCGGTGCAGGCCGCCTTCAACATCGGGCTGCTCATCCGCTGGCTGGACTTCAACGACACCTGGCTGGCCGCGGAGTGGGGCCATCCCAGCGACAACCTGGGCGGCATCCTGGCCGTGGCCGACTGGATCAGCCGCACCGCGGTGGCCGCCGGCAAGCCGCCGTTGACGATGATCGAGGTGCTGCGAGGCATCGTGAAGGCGCACGAGATCCAGGGCGTGATCGCGCTGGAAAATTCCTTCAACAAGGTGGGTCTGGATCACGTGCTGCTGGTCAAGGTCGCCTCCACCGCCGTGGTCGGCAAGCTGCTGGGCCTGACGCGCGACGAGGCGCTGGCCGCCGTGTCGCTGGCGTGGGTCGATGGGCAGAGCCTGCGCACCTACCGTCACGCACCCAACGCGGGCAGCCGCAAGAGCTGGGCGGCGGGCGACGCCACCAGCCGTGCCGTGCGCCTGGCGCTGATCGCGCAGACCGGCGAGATGGGCTACCCCAGCGCGCTCACGGCCAGGACCTGGGGCTTCTACGACGTGCTGTTCAAAGGCCAGCCGTTCAAGTTCCAGCGCACCTATGGCAGCTACGTGAGCGAGAACGTGCTGTTCAAGATCAGCTTCCCGGCCGAGTTCCACAGCCAGACCGCCGTCGAGGCCGCCGTGACGCTGCACCGGCAGTTGCATGACGCGGGCAGGAGCATCGACGACATCGAGAAGATCACCATCCGCACGCACGAGGCCTGCATCCGCATCATCGACAAGCAGGGTCCACTTAACAACCCGGCCGACCGCGACCACTGCATCCAGTACATGGTGGCCGTGCCGCTCATCAAGGGCAACCTGACGGCCGCCGACTACGAGGACGAAGCGGCAGCGGACCCGCGCATCGACGCACTGCGCGCGCGCATCCACTGCGTGGAAGACGTGCAGTACACCCGGGACTACCACGACCCCGACAAGCGCAGCATCGCCAACGCGCTCACCGTGCAGTTCAAGGACGGCGGCACGCTGCCCGAGGTGGCCGTCGAATACCCCATCGGCCACAAGCGCCGCCGCGCCGAGGGGATTCCGCTGCTCGAAGCCAAGTTCCGCACCAACCTGGCGCGGCGCTTCCCGAAGAAGCAGCAGAACGCCATCCTCGCCGCCTCGCTCGACGCGCACGCGCTGGCGGCGATGCCGGTGCACGAGTACGTCGATCTCTATGTGATCTGATGGACCGCGAGCCAACGCCATGTCCACACGCAAGCAACTCAGGCAACTGGCCGAAGCCCGCCGCGGCGTGCTCGTGCCCGGCGCGTTCAATGCGCTGTCCGCCAAGGTCATCGAGGACCTGGGCTTCGAAGCCATCTACGTCACCGGCGCCGGCGTGACCAACATGTGGTTCGGCCTACCCGACCAGGGCTTCATGGGCCTGGCCGAGATCGCCGACCACACGGCGCGCATCCGCGACGCGGTGGGCCTGCCGCTGATCGTGGACGCCGACACCGGCTTCGGCAATGCGCTGAACGTGCGCCACACGGTGCGCACGCTGGAGCGCGCCGGCGCCGACTGCATCCAGTTCGAGGACCAGGTGGCGCCCAAGCGCTGCGGCCACTTCTCGGGCAAGGAAGTGATCTCCACCGGGGAGGCGGTCGCCAAGATCAAGGCGGCCGTAGATGCGCGGCAGGACGCGGACCTGCTCGTCATGGCCCGCACCGACGCCGCGGCCACGCACGGCTTCGAGGCGGCGGTGGAGCGCGCGCAGCAGTTCGCGGAGGCGGGCGCCGACATCCTCTTCGTCGAGGCGGTGACGAAGGAGGAGGAGGTGCGCGCGCTGCCCCGGCGCCTGGGCAGGCCGCAACTGATGAACATGGTGATCGGCGGGCGCACGCCGATCTTCAACGCGCAGCAGCTCGGCGAACTGGGCTACGGCATCGTGCTGTACGCCAACGCGGCGCTGCAGGGCGCGGTGGCGGGCATGCAGAAGGCGCTGACGGTGCTGCGCGACGAGAAGGAAGTGCGGGAGGACAGCGGCCTGGTGACGCCTTTCGCCGAGCGCCAGCGCCTGGTCGGCAAGCCCGCGTGGGATGCGCTGGAGAAGCGCTACACCTGACGCGCCGCCGCCGGCTGCCGCGCCTGCTCGATGAAGGCCCGGAGGTAGTCGGTGCCGAGGTCGGCTTCGCGCGCGCCCAGGAAGATCTGCTTGGCGATGCCGCGCGGCCCCAGCCGCACCGGCACGACCGCCATCTTGTCGGCGTACTCCTCCACCAGCCAGCGCGGCAGCGCCGCCACGCCGCGGCCGCTGGCCACCATCTGCAGCATGATGTCCGTGGTTTCGATGGTCTTGTGGCGCTTCGGCGCGATGCCCGCGGGCGAGAGGAAGTCGGTGAAGACGTCCAGCCGCTGCGGCTCCACCGGGTAGGTGATCAGCACCTCCCTCGCCAGTTGCCTGGGCTTCACGTGGGCGGCCCCGGCCAGCGGATGGTTGCGTGCCACCACCAGCACCTGCTCGTAGTCGAACACCGGCTCGAAATGCAGGCCCGGCTTGAACAGCGGGTCGGGCGTGACCAGCAGGTCGATCTCGTAGCCGAAGAGGGCGCCGATGCCGCCGAACTGGAACTTCTGCTTCACGTCCACGTCGACGTCGGGCCAGGCCGCCAGGTAGGGCGACACCACCTTCAGCAGCCACTGGTAGCAGGGATGGCACTCCATGCCGATGCGCAGGGTGCCGCGCTCGCCCTGCGCGAACTGGCCCAGCCGCTCCTCGGCCAGGTCGAGCTGGGGGATCACGCGGTTGGCCACGGCCAGCAGGTACTGGCCGGCCTGCGTCAGGCGCAGGCTGCGGCCCTCGCGCAGCCAGATGTCGGTGCCCAGTTGCTGCTCCAGCTTGCGCATGCTGTGGCTCAGCGCGGACTGGGTGACGTGCAGCACCTCGGCGGCGGCCGTCAGCGAGCCCTGCCTTTCGACTTCCCTGACCACGGCGAGGTGGATGCGCTCCAGCATGATGAATGAGCAGTGCTCATGGATATGTGAGATAAAACCATTTTACTTCATCGAATCCCCTTCCTAGCATTCGTCCCCTTGTGTATTGACTCCCGCACGGCAGACCGGATGACCACCACCCACAACCTCGGATTCCCCCGCATCGGCGCCAGGCGCGAACTGAAGTTCGCCCTGGAGTCGTACTGGAAGGGCGAGTCCTCCCGCGACGAACTCCAGGCGCTCGGTGCGCAGCTTCGCCAGCGCCACTGGAACGACCAGGCCGGCCTCGACCTCGTGCCCGTGGGCGACTTCTCGTTCTACGACCAGGTGCTGGACATGAGCTTCACGCTCGGCAACCTGCCCGAGCGCGTGCGCGGCTTCCACGGCGACGCGCTGGACAACTACTTCCGCGTGGCCCGCGGCCGTTCCGCGCAGACGGCCGAGGAACACGCCGGCTGCTGCGGCGGCGTGGCGGCCGGCGAGATGACCAAGTGGTTCGATACCAACTACCACTACATCGTCCCGGAGTTCAATGCCGGCACGCGGTTCGCGCTGGACGCCTCGCGCCTGCTCGACCAGATCTCGGAGGCCAGGGCGCAGGGCGTGAAGGCCAAGCCGGTCATCGTGGGCCCCGTCACCTACCTCGCCATCGGCAAGGCCAAGGACGACTCGGACCGACTTGCGTTGCTGCCGCGGCTACTGCCCGTGTACGCCGAACTGCTGGACACCCTGGCGGCGCAGGGCGTCGAGTGGGTGCAGATCGACGAGCCGATCCTCGTCACCGAGCTGGACGCCGACTGGCAGCACGCCTTCAACACCGCGTACCACCAGCTCAAGGGCTGCCGCGTGAAGATCCTGCTGGCCACCTACTTCGGCCAGCTGCTGGAGAACCAGTACCTGGCCGCCAACCTGCCGGTGGCGGGCCTGCACGTGGACGCGGTCAACGGACGTGACGACGTGCTGCCCCTGCTGGGCATGCTGCCGGCGCACAAGGTCCTGTCGCTGGGCGTCATCAACGGCCGCAACATCTGGAAGACCGACCTGAATGCCGTGCTGGACTGGTTGGAGCCGATCGCCGAGCGCCTGGGCGATCGCCTGTGGGTCGCGCCCTCGTGTTCGCTGCTGCACGTGCCGGTGGACCTGGCGAGCGAGCAGAAGCTGGATGCCGAGGTCAGGTCCTGGCTCGCCTTCGCGCTCCAGAAGCTGGACGAACTGAAGGTGCTGGGCCGCGCGCTGCGCGAGGGCCGCGAGGCCGTCGGGGCCGAGCTGGACGCCAACCGGGCCGCGCTCGCGGCGCGCCGCGCCTCGCCGCGCGTGAACAACCCGGCCGTGCAGGCGGCGGTGGCCGGCATCGGCAGCCACCTGGGCCGGCGCGAAAGCGCCTATGCCCGGCGCGCGCCCAAGCAGGCGGCCTTCCTGAAGCTGCCCAAATACCCGACCACCACCATCGGCTCGTTCCCGCAGACGGCGGAGATCCGCCATGCGCGCAGCGAGTTCAAGGCGGGCCGGCTGGACTATCCCGCCTACCAGGCCGCCATGCGGGCCGAGATCGAGCGCAGCGTGCGTGAGCAGGAGAAGCTGGGCCTGGACGTGCTGGTGCACGGCGAGGCCGAGCGCAACGACATGGTCGAGTACTTCGGCGAGCAGCTGGAGGGCTATGCCTTCAGCCAGTTCGGCTGGGTGCAGTCCTACGGCTCGCGCTGCGTGAAGCCGCCGATCCTGTTCGGCGACATCAGCCGCCCGCGGCCGATGACGGTGGAGTGGAGCACCTACGCCCAGTCGCTGACGAGCAAGCCGATGAAGGGCATGCTCACCGGCCCCGTCACCATCCTGAACTGGTCCTTCGTGCGCGACGACCAGCCGCGCTCGGCGTCCTGCAAGCAGTTGGCGCTGGCCATCCGCGAGGAGGTGCTGGACCTGGAGAAGGCCGGCGTGCGCGTCATCCAGATCGACGAGGCCGCGCTGCGCGAGGGCCTGCCGCTGCGCAGGTCGCAGTGGAAGGACTACCTGGACTGGGCCGTGGAGTCCTTCCGCATCACCGCCAACGGCGTGCGCGACGAGACGCAGATCCACACCCACATGTGCTACTCGGAGTTCAACGACATCATCGCGTCGATCGCCGACATGGACGCCGACGTGATCACCATCGAGACCTCGCGCTCGGACATGGAGCTGCTCGACGCCTTCGACGACTTCAAGTACCCGAACGAGATCGGGCCCGGCGTGTACGACATCCACTCGCCCAACATCCCGACGCAGGAGCACATCGTGCAGCTGATGAAGAAGGCGGCCGAGCGCGTGCCGGCCGAGCGGCTGTGGGTCAACCCCGACTGCGGCCTGAAGACGCGCCAGTGGCCGGAGGTGATCCCGGCCCTGACCAACATGGTCGAAGCCGCCAGGACGCTGCGCGCCGGCGCCGCCTGACGCCCCCCTTCGGCCGGCAGGCCCTTCCTAGAATGCCTCGCTCCACAGGAACAGGAGACGAGGCATGCAGGAAGACAGCATCGAGTTCGCTTCGCGCGACGGCATCCGCATCCAGACCTGGCGCTGGGTGCCCGAGGGCACGCCGCGGGCGGTGGTCCAGGTGCAGCACGGGCTGGGCGAGCACGGCGGCCGCTACCGCCGCTTCGGCGAGGCGCTGGCCGCGGCGGGCTACCTCGTCTATGCGCCCGACGGGCGGGGCTCGGGCCGCACCGCCGCCGGCCGCTACGGCCACTGGGGGCGGGACGGCTGGCCGGGCTGGGTCGACGACCTGCACCAGCTCAACCGCCGCATCCGCGCCGACCATCCGGGGCTGAAGCTGGCGCTGGTGGGCCACAGCATGGGCTCCTTCGCGACGCAGCAGTACCTGCTGGACCATTCGGCCGAGGTGGACGCGGCCGTGCTGATCGGTTCCAGCGAGCCGTCGGGCATCGTGGATGCGCTGACCGCGCCGGGGCCGGTGGACCTGAGCGCGTTCAACCAGGCCTTCGAGCACCGCACGGGCTTCGAGTGGCTCAGCCGCGACGAGGCGGAAGTCGACAGGTACTGCGCCGATCCGGCCTGCGGCTTCGCGCCCGAGCCCTTCGAGGGCATCGAGACCCTGCGGCGCGCGGCCGATCCGGAGGAACTGGCGAAGATCCGCGGCGGCCTGCCGCTCCTGATCCTCTCGGGCGACGCCGATCCGCTGGCCGCCGGCGGCGCGGCGCTGCAGCTCGTCGCGCAGCGCTACCGCGACGCGGGCCTGCGCGACGTCGAACTGGTGCTGTACCCCCAGGCGCGCCACGAGCTTCTGAACGAGACCAACCGCGAGGAGGTCACGGCGCGCATCGTCGGCTTCCTGGACCGCACCGTCGGCGCCTGAGCGCCGGCGTCGGCTCAGCCCTCCTGCAGTTCCGCCACCGGCACGCAGCTGCAGAACAGGTTGCGGTCGCCGTAGACGTTGTCCACGCGGCCCACGGGCGCCCAGTACTTCGCCTGCTTGAGCGAGGCCAGCGGGAAGCATGCCACCTCGCGCGAGTACGGGTGCGTCCACTCGCCCTCGGCCAGCGCGGCGGCGGTGTGCGGCGCGTTCTTCAGCGGGTTGTCGTCCTTCGGCCAGACGCCTTCCTCGATGCGGCGGATCTCGCCGCGGATGGCGATCATGGCGTCGACGAAGCGGTCCAGCTCGGCCAGCGGCTCGCTCTCGGTGGGCTCGACCATCAGCGTGTTGGCGACCGGGAAGCTCAGCGTCGGCGCGTGGAAGCCGTAGTCGATCAGGCGCTTGGCGACGTCCTCGGCCATCACGCCGCTGGTCTCCTTCAGGCCGCGCAAATCGAGGATGCACTCGTGCGCCACGTGGCCGTTGGGGCTGGCATACAGCGTCGGGTAATGGTCGACCAGCCGTGCGCTGATGTAGTTGGCGTTGAGGATGGCCGTCTCGGTGGCGGCCGTGAGGCCGGTGGCGCCCATCATGCGGATATACATCCAGCTGATCGGCAGCACGGCGGCGTTGCCCAGCGGCGCCGCCGACACGGCGCCGACGGCGGCCGGCTCGCCGGCCGTGGCATGGCCGGGGAGGAAGGGCACCAGGTCCTCCACCACGCACACCGGGCCGACGCCGGGGCCGCCGCCGCCGTGCGGGATGCAGAAGGTCTTGTGCAGGTTCAGGTGGCTCACGTCGCCGCCGAACTCGCCCGGCGCGGCCACGCCGACCAGCGCGTTCATGTTGGCGCCGTCCACGTACACGCGGCCGCCGTGGGCATGGACGATCTCGCACAGCTCCTTCACCCGCGTTTCGAACACGCCGTGGGTGCTGGGGTAGGTGATCATCACGCAGGCCAGGTCGGCGGCGTGCTGCTCGCAGGCGCGCCTCAGGTCGTCGATGTCGACGTTGCCCTGCGCGTCGCAGGCGGTGACGACCACCTGCATGCCGGCCATCTGCGCGCTGGCCGGGTTGGTGCCGTGCGCGGAGGAGGGGATCAGGCACACGTTGCGGTGCGCCTCGCCGCGGCTGGCGTGCCAGGCCTGGATCGCCAGCAGCCCGGCGTACTCGCCCTGCGAGCCGGCGTTGGGCTGCAGGCTGATGCCGGCGTAGCCGGTGGCCTCGCACAGCCAGGCGCGCAACTGCTCGTCGAGCAGCCTGTAGCCCTGCAGCTGCTCGGCCGGCGCGAAGGGGTGCACGTTGGCGAACTCGGGCCAGGTGATGGGGATCATCTCGCTGGTCGCGTTCAGCTTCATGGTGCAACTGCCCAGCGGGATCATGCTGCGGTCGAGCGAGAGGTCCTTGTCGGACAGCGCGCGGATGTAGCGCAGCATCGCCGTCTCGCTGCGGTGGGTGTTGAACACCGGATGCGTGAGGAAGGCGCTGGTGCGGCGCAGCTCGGCCGGCAGGCGCGGCTGGGCCTCGGCGGCCAGGTCGTCGAAGCGCGGCAGGGCGGCGCCGGCCGGCGCGAACACGGCCCACAGCGCCTCGACGTCGGCGCGGCCGTGGGTCTCGTCCAGCGTGATGCCCAGGTGCTGCTGCAGGCGGCGGCGCAGGTTCATGCCGGCCTGCTGGGCGCGGTCGTAGATGGCCTGCGTGTCCTCGCCGGTCTTCACGGTGAGCGTGTCGAAGGCGGTGTCGTGCACCAGCGCGCGGCCCATCGCTTCCAGCCCGCGCGCCAGCACGTCGGTGAGCAGCACCACGCGCTGCGCGATGCGCGCCAGCCCCTCTGGGCCGTGGTAGACGGCGTACATGCTGGCGATCACGGCCGGCAGCACCTGCGCCGTGCAGATGTTGGAGGTGGCCTTCTCGCGCCGGATGTGCTGCTCGCGCGTCTGCAACGCCAGGCGGTAGGCGGGCGCACCGTGCGCGTCCACGCTCACGCCCACCAGGCGGCCGGGCAGCGAGCGCTTGAAAGCGTCGCGGCAGGCCAGGTAGGCGGCGTGCGGGCCGCCGGCGCCCATCGGCATGCCGAAGCGCTGCGTGGTGCCGCAGACGATGTCGGCGTCCCACTCGCCGGGCGGGGCGAGCAGGGTGAGCGCCAGCAGGTCGGCCGCCACGCAGAACGCGGCGCCCTTCTCGTGCGCCATGCCCACCAGCGGGCGCAGGTCGTGCACGCGGCCGGTGGTGCCGGGGTACTGCGCCAGCACGCCGAAGAACTCGCCGCTGGCCATCAGGTGCGGCAGCGTCTCGTTCAGCGTGCTGACCTTCACCTCGATGTCCATCGGTGCGGCGCGGGTGCGGATCACCTCGATGGTCTGCGGGTGGCAGTCGCCGGCCACCAGGAAGACGTTGCTTTTGCTCTTCACGCTGCGCTTGGCCAGCGTCATCGCCTCGGCCGCGGCGGTGGCCTCGTCGAGCATCGACGCGTTGGCGATCGCCATGCCGGTGAGGTCGCACACCATGGTCTGGAAGTTGACCAGCGCCTCCATGCGGCCCTGCGAGATCTCGGCCTGGTAGGGCGTGTAGGCGGTGTACCAGGCCGGGTTCTCCAGCACGTTGCGCAGGATGACGCCCGGCGTGTGCGTGCCGTGGTAGCCCTGGCCGATGAAGTTGCGCGCCACCTTGTTCCTCGCGGCGATGGCCTTCAGCTCCGCCAGCGCCTCGGCCTCGGTGGCGGGCGTGGGCAGCTTCATCGCACGGCTGCGGCGGATGGCCGGCGGCACGATGCCGTCGATCAGCTCGGCGCGCGAGGCCGAGCCGACGGCGCGCAGCATCGCCGCCTCGTCGTCGGCCGTGGGGCCGATGTGGCGGGCGGCGAAGGCGTCGGCCCGTTCGAGGGCGGCCAGGGGAGGGAAGGGGGCGGGCATGGTCATGGACGCGGCGGGCAAGGACGGAGGTGGATCAGGACCCTTCGGTGAACTTGACGTAGTCGGGCTCGTCCATGAGCTGGTCGAACTCGGCCATGTCCTTCTCGGCGATGAGCACCTTGAAGAACCAGCCCGCGCCCATCGGGTCGCTGTTGGCGAGCGAGGGGTCGGCGCGCAGCGCCTCGTTCACCTCGACGATCTCGCCGGACACGGGCATGTAGATGTCGGCGGCGGCTTTCACCGACTCGACCACGCCGGCCACCTCGCCCTGCTTGAAGGTCTTGCCCACCTCGGGCAGGTCGACGAAGACCACGTCGCCCAGCGCGTCCTGCGCATGCAGCGTGATGCCCACGGTGGCAGCCTCGTGGTCGGCGATCTCGATCCACTCGTGGTCCTTGGAGTAGTGCACGGTCATGGGAGGGTTCCTGAAGAAAGAAATGGAGGGAAAGCGAAGTATGGGGGCGCTGGCGCGCCCGGATTCAGCCGCGGTGGTAGCGCGCGGGCACGAAGGGCATGGGCGCGACCTCCATCGGCACCGGCTTGCCGCGCACCAGCGCGTCGATGCGGGTGCCCGGCGCGGCCAGGGCCGGCGGCACGTAGCCCATGGCGACAGGCTTGTCGAGGCTGGGGCCCAGCAGGCCGCTGGTGACGCTGCCGACGGCCTCGCCGCCCGGCACGTGCAGCGCCGCCGGCTCGCGCACCGGCACCCGCTCCAGCGCCGCCAGGCCGACGCGCTTGCGCTGCACCGGGATGGTGCCGTCCAACTGCCCCAGCACGCGATCTGCGCCGGGGAAGCCGCCGGCGCGCTCGCCGCCGCTGCGCCGCACCTTCTGGATCGCCCAGGTGAGCGCGGCCTCCACCGGCGTGGTGGTGGCGTCCAGGTCGTTGCCGTACAGGCACAGGCCGGCTTCCAGGCGCAGCGAGTTGCGCGCGCCCAGGCCGATGGGCTGCACCTCGGGCTGCGCCAGCAGCAGGCGCGCCAGGCGCTCGGCATCCTCGGCCTTGACGGAGATCTCGAAGCCGTCCTCCCCGGTGTAGCCGCTGCGGGTGGCGAAGGCCGGCACGCCGCCGATCCGCACCGCGCCGCCGGTCATGAAGACGAAGCGGCCGATGCCGGGCGCGAGGCGCTCCAGCACCGCCGCCGCCTGCGGGCCCTGCAGGGCGAGCAGGGCGTGGCCGGGCATCGGCAGCACCTGGCAGCGGCTGCCGATCTTCTGCTGGATCAGGGCGATGTCGGCCTGCTTGCAGGCGCCGTTGACCACCACGAAGAGGCTGTCATTCCCTTCGTTGAAGAACATCAGGTCGTCCAGGATGCCGCCCTCGTCGTTCAGCAGCAGGCCGTAGCGCTGCTTGCCGGGCGCCAGGCCGATCACGTCGACCGGCATCAGCGTCTCGAGGGCGGCGGCGGCATCGGGGCCGGCCAGCCGCAGCTGGCCCATGTGGGAGATGTCGAACAGTCCCGCGGCGGCACGGGTGTGGCGGTGCTCGGCGATCAGGCCGGCGGGGTACTGCACCGGCATCGAGTAGCCGGCAAAGGGCACCATGCGCGCCCCCAGCTCGACGTGCAGGTCGTACAGCGGGGTCTTCAGCAGGGCGGCGTCGGCGGAAGGGGCAGCGGCCATGAGGGGCTCCAGGGGCGGCAGAAGGGCAGTCCGAATTCCACGACACGCAGGTCGTGGGCCACCCCGGCTGTCCCTGGTGCCTGAGAGATTCGCCTTCCGCGATGGGGGCTTGCTCCTTCGGCGGACGCCATCGGCGGATGCCGCCGGGCGCCTCTCTCCAGCCAGGAAACGCCCGCACGAGGCGGGCGCTGCGTCAGTCCTTTTGCCTGAGCGTTCGGATGTTTCCTGCGCCTTCGGCGGCCCCGCGGGGGGCTCTCTCCTGACCGGCCGGAGTGTAGTGGATCAGTGCACCGTTTCGGCGGGCAGCAGGCGCTCGATGCGTTCGCGGATCGAGGCGGCGCGCTCCTCGCCGGCGGCCAGCGCGATCTCGCCGAGCATCGACTCGGCGACGGCCAGCATCGCCTCGCGGTCGCGCGCCTCGCGCAGCGCCGCACGCAGGCGCTCGGCCCGCGGCGGGTCGCGCCGCACGAACATGCGCTCGCATAGGTCGAACAGGAACATGCGGGTGGTGGCCAGCGAGCGCTTGCCGTCGAAGGCGTCGGCCGCCACGGCCGGGACGGGCACGGGTTCAGGCTCGGGCGTGCGTTGGGGCGGCGGGGCCTCGGGAGCCAGGTAGCCCCGGGCGACCAGTTGCTGCGCGACGCGCTCTGCCTCGTCGCGGCTGCCGCCGAACAGCGCGCCGAAGTCGGTGAGCGAGTGCTGGCCGCCGGCCAGCAGCAGCAGGGCGCGTTCGCGCTGGCTCAGCGAGCGCCGGCCCGGCTGCAATTCGTCGCGCGCCTTGTCGGTTCGGATGAAACGCATGGGAAGCCACCGCCGGAAAAAGGCGGCAGCTTCGCCGGCGGCCGTGACACCCGCGTGAAAACCCTCGGGCCCTACTTGAAGCCCAGCACGTGCGGCAGCCAGGTGGAGAGCTGCGGGACGAAGGTGAGCAGCACCAGCACCACGCCGTGCGCCCACAGGAAGGGCACCAGCTCGCGCACCAGCGCCGTCATCGGCACCTTCGAGACGTTGCAGGTCACGAACAGCAGCCCGCCCACCGGCGGCGTGATCATGCCCAGCGTCAGGTTGACGATGACGATCATGGCGAAGTGCACCGGGTCCACGCCCAGCTTGACGGCCACCGGCGCGAGGATCGGCGCCAGCACCATCACCCCCGGCAGCGGCTCGATGAAGATGCCGAACAGCAGCAGGAAGATGTTCACCACGATCAGGAACATCCACGGCGTGAGGTCCATGCCCACCAGCCACTCGGCCAGTTGCTGCGGGATGCCCTCGATGGTCAGCACCCAGGCGAAGGAGGCCGACAGGCCGATGATGATCAGCACCGAGGCCGACAGCAGCGCCGAGCGGGCCAGGATGTCGGGCAGCGCCTTCCAGGCCAGCGTGCGGTAGACGAACTTGCCGCACACCAGCGCGTAGAACACGGCCACCACGGAGGCTTCGGTCGGCGTGAACCAGCCGGCGCGCATGCCGCCCAGGATGACCACCGGCAGCAGGATGGCAGGCAGCGCCTTCCACGTCGTCAGCAGGATCTCGGAGAGCGGCGGCAGCTGGCCGTCGCCCTTGTAGTTGCGCTGCTTGGAGATGCGGAAGTTGACCACGCACATCGCCACCGCGATCAGGATGCCGGGGATGATGCCGGCCACGAAGAGCTGGCCCACCGACACCGTCTCGTCCTGCAGCGCGTAGATGATCATGATGATCGAGGGCGGGATGATCGGCCCGACGATGGCGGTGGAGGCGGTGAGCGCCGCCGCGTAGGAGCGGTCGTAGCCCGCCTTGTCCATCATGCGGATCAGCATGGCGCCCGGCCCCGCCGCGTCGGCCAGCGCCGAGCCGGAGATGCCCGAGAAGAAGGTCAGCGAGACCACGTTGGTGTAGCCCAGTCCGCCGCGCTTGTGTCCCACGAACTGGCCGGCGAAGCGCAGCAGCACCTCGGTGAGCGAGCCGCCGCTCATCAGCTCGGCCGCCAGGATGAAGAAGGGCACCGCCATCAGCGGGAAGGAGTCGATGCCGGTGAAGGTCTCCTTCAGCAGCACCATCAGCGGGTAGTTCTCCGCCAGGACCAGCGTGGTGGCCGTGGCCAGGCCCAGCGCGAAGGCCACCGGCACGCCGATGGCCAGGTACACGCAGGCGGAGACGATCAGAAGGAAGCTCGGGTCCATCATGGCCGTGTGCTCCTCTACAGGGACGCCGCCGCGTCGGCGTCGAAATGCTCGTCGGAGGCGAACTCGCGCCGCAGCACGTAGCCCTTGACGACCAGCAGGAAGTGCACGATCAGCAGCACGCCGCCGATCGCCATCGCGCTGTAGATGTAGGCGAAGGGGATCTGCGTGACGGCCGTGAGCTGGAACATGGTGCGCTGCATGTACAGCCACCCGTACCAGACCATGAAGCCGAAGAAGGCGAACAGCAGCGCCGCCACCACCGCCCGCATCGCGATGCCGCCGGCGCGGGGCAGGGCGTCCTGCAGGTTCTCGACTGCGATGTGGCCGCCGTAGCGCAGCACCGGCCCGGCGCCCAGGAAGGTCAGCCAGATCATCATGTGGCGCGACACCTCCTCCGCCCATTCGAGCGACTCGTGCGTGGTGTAGCGCATCGTCACGTTGACGAAGATGACGACCGACATGGCGGCCAGCAGGAGGATCAGCGCCCAGCGGTTGACGGCTAGGAAGATGCGCTCGAAGGCTTGCATTGTTGTGAGTGGTCTGTGCAAGAAAGCAGAACGCCCGGCGGCGCAGCACCGAGCGTGGGAGTCTCCGAATCAAAAGGCCGCGGAGCAGGCCATGCGGGAACACTCGCGGAACCGGCTTTGCCGGGCCGCAGAGTGTGCCCCCGGAAGGGGGTTGCCGGAGCGGAACGAAGTCCGCGCAGGCTGGGGGTGAGCTTATTTCACGTCCTGGATCTTCTTGATGTTGTCGGCGCCGAATTCCTTGGCGTAGCCCTCGTAGGCCGTCTTCAGCGCGGCCTGGAAGGCGGGCTTGTCGACGTTCTCGACCACCGACATGCCTTGCGACTTGAGCATGGCGACGCCGTTGGCCTCGTCCTCGTTGACCTTCTTGCGCTGCGCCACGCCGGCCTTCTTCGCCGCCTCGACGAAGACCTTCTTGTCGGCGTCGGAGAGCTTGTTCCACACCTTGGGCGACAGCAGCAGCAGCGCCGGCGAGTACACGTGGCCGGTCAGCGACAGGTGCTTCTGCACCTGCGAGAACTTGGCCGCCAGGATCACCGGGATCGGGTTCTCCTGCCCGTCCACGGTGCCCTGCTGCAGAGCGCCGAACAGCTCGGGGAAGGCCATCGGCGTGGGCAGGATGCCGAAGGCGCGGTAGCCGTCCATGTGGACCTTGTTCTCCATGGTGCGCATCTTCAGGCCCTTGGCGTCCTCGGGCTTGACGATGTCGCGCTTGCTGTTCGTCATGTGGCGGAAGCCGTTCTCCGTCCAGGCCAGGGCGATGATGCCCTTGCTCGGGAACTTGGCCAGGATGTCCTGCCCGATGGGGCCGTCCATCACCTTGCGCGCATGGTCGTAGTCGCGGAAGAGGAAGGGGATGTCGACGATCTTGACCTCGGGCACGAAGTTGCCGACGGGGCCGGTGGAGGTGTTCACCAGATCCTGGGTGCCGAGCTGCACCGCCTCGATCTGCTCGCGCTCGCCGCCCAGCGCCGAGTTGGGGAACTGCTGGCACTTGTAGCGCCCCTGCGTGTTCTTCTCGACCTCGTCGCAGAAGACCTTGGAGCCCACGCCGTAGTGCGATTCCGGCGAGGTGGCGTAGCCGATCTTCAGGGTGGTGGTCTGCGCGTGGGCGGCACCGCCCAGCGCCAGCGCGGTCAGAGCGGCCAGCAAGCGGAATGTCATGAGGTCTCCGGGTATTGGTGTGATGAAAGACAGAGCCCGCGACTATGCCGCAAGCGGCAGCGTCACTGCCTGGGGATTTTCACGGACGTAGGCGCCGATCGCGTCGTCGAAGCTGGCGTCCGCCTGCAGGCCCAGCGCCGCGGCGCGGCGGGCGTCGAAGCGCCCGGGCCAGGTCTGCACGATGCGCATGATGGCCGGATCGGGCGTGCGGTCGAGCAGGGCGAGCGCCGCCGGGCCGGCGACGCGGCCGAGCGCGGCCGCCATCTCGCCCACCGTGGTCGCCAGCGAGGGCAGGTTCAGGGCGGTGCGCGGCCCCCATTCGGCCTCGGAGGCCTCGGCGGCGCGCACGATGCCCTCGACGGTGCGCGCGGGCGAGGCCAGCGCCACCGGCGTGTCGTCGGGCACCGGGCAGGGCGCGCGCAGGCCGGCCAGCGGCTCGCGGATCATGCCGCTGAAGAAGCCCGAGGCCGCTCCGTTGGGCCGGCCGGGGCGCACGCTCACCGTCATCAGCCGCACGCTGCGGCCGCGCACGAAGCCCTTGCGGGTGTAGTCGGCCACCAGTTGCTCGCCGATGAACTTCTGGATGCCGTAGCTGGTCTGCGGCGTGGGCAGCGTGTCGTCCTCGATGACCGGCGGCAGCGGCTGCCCGGGCGCGGCGCCGAAGACCGCCAGCGAGCTGGAGAACACCAGCACCGGCCGCGTGCCGGCCGCGCGCAGCCGCTCCAGCAGCGCATGGGTGGCGGCGAAGTTGCTGCGCATGCCCAGGTCGAAGTCGGCCTCGCATTCGCCGCTGACCGCCGCGGCCAGGTGGAAGACCGCATCGGCCTCGGCCCAGAAGGCGGCGCCGGCGTCGGCCAGCTGCTGGTTCAGGTCGCCGGTGGCCTGGGCGATGCGCGGGTCGGCTGCCAGGTCGGCCGGCGCGGGCGCGCGGTCGGCGAGGGTGATGCGCTCGATGGCGCGCGCCGGCTGGCCGTCCAGGGCCAGGCGCCCCTGCTGGAGCAGCGTGCGCGCCAGGCGGGCGCCGAGGAAGCCGGCGCCGCCGGTGATGACGATGTGCATGGTCTCGGGTCTCCTTGGTCCCCGGAGCATAGCGGCGCCCCGCAAACGACGAAGGCGCCCGGAGGCGCCTTCCCGCGGCCGCGGCAGCCGCCGCTACATGCCCACGTAGTTGGGGCCGCCGCCGCCCTCGGGCGTGACCCACACGATGTTCTGCGTCGGGTCCTTGATGTCGCAGGTCTTGCAGTGCACGCAGTTCTGCGCGTTGATCTGCAGGCGCTGCGCGCCGGCGTTGGCCTCGTCGGGCACGAACTCGTACACCCCGGCCGGGCAGTAGCGGCCCTCCGGCCCCGCGTACTCGGGCAGGTTGATGCGGGTGGGCACCGTCGCGTCCTTCAGCGTCAGGTGCGCGGGCTGGTTCTCCTCGTGGTTGGTGTTGCTCACGAAGACCGAGCCCAGCCGGTCGAAGGTCAGCTTGCCGTCGGGCTTGGGGTAGGCGATCGGCTTGTGCTGGCTCGCCGGCTCCAGCAGGGCGTGGTCGGGCTTGTCGCGGTGCAGCGTCCACGGGACGTGGCCGCGCAGCACGAACTGCTCGAAGCCGTTCATCAGCGTGCCCACCGTCAGGCCCTTCTTGAACCAGTTCTTGAAGTTGCGGTCCTTGTTCAGCTCGGTGTACAGCCAGCTCTTCTCGAAGGCTTCGGGGTAGGCCGAGAGCTCGTCGCCGGCGCGGCCGGCCATTACCGCCTCGAAGGCGGCGTCGGCCGCGAGCATGCCCGTCTTGATGGCGCTGTGGCTGCCCTTGATGCGGCCCACGTTCAGGTAGCCCGCGTCGCAGCCGGCCAGCGCGCCGCCCGGGAACACCGTCTTGGGCAGCGACAGCAGCCCGCCCGCGGTGATGGCGCGCGCGCCGTACGACAGGCGCTTGGCGGTGACCTCGCCCTGGTCGTTGGTGAGGTACCAGCGGATGCGCGGGTGCGTCTTCCAGCGCTGGAACTCCTCGAAGGGGCTCATGTACGGGTTGCGGTAGCCCAGCCCGGTGACGAAGCCCATGGCGACCTTGTTGTCCTCCAGGTGGTAGAGGAAGGCGCCGCCGTAGGTCATCTCGTCCATCGGCCAGCCGGCCGTGTGCATGACGAAGCCGGGGGTGTGGCGGCTGGGGTCGATCTCCCACAGCTCCTTGACGCCGATGGCGTAGCTCTGCGGGTCGCTGTCGGCGTCGAGCTTGAAGCGGCTGATGAGCTGGCGGCCCAGGTGGCCGCGCGCGCCCTCGCAGAACAGCGTGTACTTGCCGTGCAGCTCCATGCCGAGCTGGAAGTTCTCGGTGGGCTCGCCGTCCTTGCCGACGCCCATGTTGCCGGTGGCCACGCCCTTGACCGAGCCGTCCTCGTTGTAGAGCACCTCGGCGGCCGGGAAGCCGGGGAAGATCTCCACGCCCAGTTCCTCGGCCTGCTGCGCCAGCCAGCGCACCACGTTGCCCAGGCTCACGATGTAGTTGCCGTGGTTCTGCGCGAAGGGGGGCAGGAACATGTTCGGCACGCGCACGCCGCCGGTCTCGCTGAGGAAGACGTACGCGTCGTCGGTGACGGGCTGGTTCAGCGGCGCGCCCTTGTCCTTCCAGTCGGAGATCAGCTCGGTCAGCGCGCGCGGGTCCATCACGGCGCCCGAGAGGATGTGGGCGCCGGGCTCGGAGCCCTTCTCGAGCACGACGACGGAGATCTCCTTGCCGTTCTGCTCCGCGAGCTGCTTCAGGCGGATCGCCGCGGAGAGGCCGGCGGGGCCGGCGCCTACGATCACGACGTCGTATTCCATGGCCTCGCGCGGGCCGTACTGGGCCAGGATTTCGTCTGGGGTCATCGGGGTCTCTGCGTTTGGAGTGAAGGGGCGTAACAATCCATTCTATTCAGCCGCCCCCGGCAGGCCATTCCCCTGAACGACACCGACGCCCATGAAGATCGAGATCCCCGAACGCAAGAAACTGGTCTACGAAACGGTCATCCCCATCCGCTGGGGCGACATGGATGCCATGGGCCACCTGAACAACACCACCTACTTCCGCTACCTGGAGACGGCCCGCATCGACTGGATGCGTTCCATCGGCTTCCAGCCCGACCCGGAAGGCGAGGGCATGGTGATCGTCAACGCCTTCTGCAACTTCTACCGCCAGCTCGAATACCCGGGCGACGTGCTGCTGAAGATGTACGTGAGCGACCCGGGCCGCACTACCTTCGAGAGCTGGGGCACGATGGAGCGCACCGACATGCCCGGCGTCATCCATGCGGCCGGCGGCGCGACCACCATCTGGGTCGACTTCCCGAAGCAGAAGGCCAGCGAGCTGCCCGGCTGGCTGCGCGAGCTGGTGACGGTGCCGGACTGACGGGACGAACCGACGCCCTTCGGGAAGCGCGCTCAGTCGCCTCGCGCGCAGGCTGCGGCCCGGCGGAACCCGGCCTCTTCGCGCAGGTCGTGATGCTCCGGCGGCTTTCCTCGTTCCTGTTGCACGACGGCTCGGTGCCCGGCCTGCTGCAAGGCTCGCGCAAACCCGGTCTGGAGCGCGAAGGGGGTGATCGTGTCGCGTGGATCGCCGAGCACGTGCACCGTCCGCCGCGCGTCGCGCACCACGCCGTCGACATGCGCCAGCGGGTCGTACATGGCGCGCGCCAGGGCCTGCCCCCGCTGCACCGACGGCGCCGGCCCGCCCCGGGTGCGGTTGATGCGCCAGCGCTCCAGGTAGTCGAAGGCGGCCGAGGTCAGCACGGCGCACCGGACATCGCTGCGGCCCATCGTGAGCATGGCGGCAGCGGCCGTGGCGCCGCCGCTGTGCCCCCAGAGCACCAGGCGGTCGATGCCATGGCGCTGCCGGAGCAGATCCAGTGCGGCGTACAGCGGTACGAATTCCTCCGCCAGGCGCCGCCGCAGCCGGTGGTCGCCCGATGAGCCGTAGGTGCCGGGGCGCGCCAGCATCACCACCGGCACGCCGGCCTGGCGCGACAGGCGCTGCATGCGGGCCGTCTGCGCCCGGGCGGTGTTGCCCGGGATCCGATCGGGCGGCAGCCGGAGCAGCCGGTCGCGGTCGCCCGTGAGGTAGACGATGACGGTGCGGGCGCCATCCAGACCCGCCGGCGCGAAATAGCGCAGGCAGGCGTTGCCGCCGGCCAGCGGCAGCCAGAGGTAGCCGTCGCTGTCGGGGCATTCGGCGCGGCTGGCGCCCTGGCTCCAGGGCAGGGGCGCGTCGGCGGCCCGCAGCGCCAGCGCGCTGCCGGGGGCCAGGCAGGCCAGCAGGGCGGCGCCGGCCAGGCGAAGCAGCGGCCGCAGGATGGGTTTCATGGCCGGGGCGACGCCCGGCACAGCGCCTGCAGCCGGGGAAAGACTTCGCCGAAATCCGAGTCGCGGCGGGAGCCCTTGATCAGCAGCGCATCGCCGTCCTGCAGATGCGCGTGCAGCCACCGGGCCATCGTGTCGGCGCTCTCGAAATGCGGCCCCAGGCGTTCGGGCGGCAGTTCGGCGCGCAGATGCGTCATCTCCTCGCCATGGGTCAGCACGCGTTCGATGCCGCTTTCGAGAAGCGGCCCGGCCAGGCTGCGATGCAGTTCCGGCGCCATGTCGCCCAGGTGCACGATGCGTCCGAGCGCGGCCCACTTGCGGTTGCCGGGCTTGAGCGCCAGCACGCCGAAGGCGTGGACCATGGAGGCGACCTCGGCGTTCCAGCTGTCGTCGAGCACCTCGGCGCGGCGGCCGTCCCAGGCCAGGCTGTGCCATTGCAGCCGGCCCAGCGAGGCAGCCATGCCGGCCAGCCGCGCCATGCCGGCCTCCACGTCGCGGCCCATCGCATGCAGCACGGCCGCCACCGCCAGGGCGTTGGCCACCATGCCTGCACCGGGCATGGGCACGTAGAAGCGGCAGGTCCGGGCGCCGACCTGCACGGTGGCCCAGGAGCCGTAGGCGCTGGCCTGCACGTCCACCAGCCGCAGCTCGCAGTCGCTGCCGCGGCCGTAGACGATGCTGCGCCGCGCGTGCCGGCGCGCCTGCGCCCGGACCTGCGCCAGGTGCGGCAGGTGATCGCCGAAGACCGCAACCGCGGCGCCCTCGAGTCCGTCGAACACGCGCGTCTTCCACTTCACCACGTCTTCGATGGAGCGCACGCGGTGCTGGGTCTGCGAATGGCCGATGGCGGTGATCAGCGCGATGGTCGGCCGCACCTGCCGCGTGATCGGACCGCGCTTCATCCACAGCGCGCTCTGGGCCACCTCGATCACCGCCGCCTCATGCTCCGGTGCCAGGCTGGCCAGGGCGGTGGGTGCGCCCACGCGCGAGTTGTAGTTGTCGATGCTGCCGAGCACGTGTTCGGGGCCGCCCAGCGCCTGCACCAGCATGTTCAGCGTGCTGGACTTGCCCACCGTGCCGGTGACGGCGACGACCTCGCCGCGATAGCGGGCGCGCGCCGCGAAGCCCAGCTCCATCACGGCGCGGATCGGATCCTCGACCTGCAGCAGCGGCAGCCGGGGCGACAGCCCGCGCACCCGCCGCGAGACGATGGCGCCGGCGATGCGGTCTTGCAGGCCGGCCAGCAGATCATGCCGGTCCAGCGGGCGGGCGGGCGGCTTCGTGTGCTGCTCGTGGCGGCTGCGCTGGGCGTCGTCGTTGGCCACGAAGAGCACCGGGCCCTGCCGCAACGCCACATGCTTCGCGCCCGAGACCACCGAGCGCACGAACCAGCCCGGCGGCGGCTCGACCAGCCAGCGGCCGCCCGTGATGCCCGCCAGCTGGGCGGCGTCCCAGGTCTGGCCGGGCACGCTGCGCAGCAGGGCCTCGTCGAAGTCCGTGCGGTAGATCGGTGGCGCAGCGGCTTGCGTGGGGCCGGACGGCACAGGCGCCCGGGCGTCCGGCCGGCCGGGGATCGCCACGTCGACGAAGCAGTCCAGATCCTGCACGTGCGACCGCTCGCGTCCCTGTACCAGCGCCACCTGCAGTTGCAGGCGGCCGTTGGCGATCTCGCCCAGCGGCGGCGGGCGCAGCGGGCACAGGTCCACATGGATGTGGCCGGGCTGCCAGCGGGTCGTGGGCCAGAGCCAGTCGCAGGGATCGTGGTCCATGCCCAGGCCCCACGGCTCGCGCGGCGCCGCGGCCAGCGGCACGGCGCGCAGGTCCAGCCGCAGGTCCTGCGGCACCGGCGCGTCGCAGCACCAATAGCTGCGCACCCAGGGGCTTTGGCGCGTCGTCAAGGGCGTCTTCGGCTCGACGGCCAGGCCCAGCAGCCGCAGCGGCCCCAACTGCAGCGGCCGGGCCAGCCGCGCTTCGGGCGGGACTTCCTGCACCCGTGCATCGGCGGGCATGGGCAGCGGCGCGCGGATGGCGCGCAGGTCGCAGCGCAGGGGCGGCGGCAGCGCCGGCGTGGCGCGTGCGGGCCGCACGGGCGGTGCCAGTTCGAGCGCGGCCGTGCCGTCCTCGCGCAGCGCCAGCGGCGTGCCCAGGTCTGCGCATCGCTCGGCATAGCGGCGGGCCGCCGCGCTGCGCGCCTCGCCCTGCAGTTCGAGACTCTGGCCCAAACCGACCTGAACCGGCACGAAGACCACGCGCTCAACGCCGTGCGCGCTGACCTCCAGCTCGAAGACGCCGCCCGCGCCGCCGTCGCGGCGCTTGGCGTCGAAGAGCAGGTCGCCCGCGTCGTACACGATGGGCCGGCCCTGGTGCGTGCCGAGGCCCTGCAGCCGGTGTGCCGACGCACCCAGCACCGCATCGGCACCCGCTTCGATGAGCGCCCGGCCCAGGGCCACCTGCGCGGCCGAGGGCCGTTCGCTGTGGTTGCCGCCCCAGTGCACGGCCACCAGCACCAGGTCCGCGCGTTCGCGTGCCTGGGCGATGCGGGGCGCGAGCGCGGCGGTCCAGGCGCCGGGGTCGGCCGGCGGCAGGTACGCGCAGCCGGGCGAGTCCGGGCCTGCGGCAAAGCGCGGCTGGGTGCTGTCGACGCAGAACAGTGCCACGGCGAGCGGCCCGGCCGAAGCCCACGCCGGCTGCAGCGCCTCGTCGGCATGGCGCCCGCTGCCGGCCTGCGCGATGCCTGCGCGCGCCAGCCACTGCAGATGCTCCCGCACGGCCTGCGGGCCATAGTCGCCCGAATGGTTGTTGGCCGTGCCGACCATGCGCACACCCGCCGCGGTGAGCACCTCCAGCATCGCGGGCCGGGCGCGGAAGTAGTAGGGGCCGCCTTCGCCCTTGGCCACGGCGCGCTCGCCGCCGGTGGCCACCACGCATTCCAGGTTCACGATGCTCAGGTCGGCCCGCGCGATGGCGCGCACCGGCGCCAGCACGCGCGCCACGCCCAGGCGTTCGGCGATGTGGTGCTGGCGGCGGCCCAGGTTCACGTCGCCGCCCCACAGCACCACGGGCCCCTTGCGCGGTGCACCGGCGGCGCGAACCGGGCCTTCGCGGTACTGCAGGTAGGCGATCAGGCCCGACAGGTAGTGCTCCACGTCGTCGATGCGCACGCGCCAGCCGTGATGGCGGATGAAGAAGCTGCCGACGATGCGCGCCGGGTTCTTGAAGAACATCGCCAGCTCGGGCCAGAAATGGCCGTCGAGCAGGTAGCGTGCGCGGTGTTCCAGCGCGCGGTGGAACTTGTCGAGATCGAAGCCCTGCAGCAGGCCCGCATGTTCGGGGTCGGCCTGCAGCCGCACGATCATGCGCTCGGCTGCCGTCATCAGTTCCAGCAGCGTGGGGAAGGTGGTGATGCGCCCGAGCACGAAGTCCAGGTGGTCGCGCACGTTGTCCAGCCCGAAGCGGTAGTAGCGCGCTTGCGGGCGGTACAGCGTCAGCTCGTTCACGCAATAGCCGAGCCAGTGGTCGTGCGCGCGCCAGTGCCCGGCGGCGATGAAATGGTCGAAGGCCCGCTCCACCGCCTGCAGGTAGAGCGGGTTGCGCGTCAGTCCGTACAGGCGCATCAGGCCGAAGGCCGCCTCGCCGTCGTAGTAGATGATGCGCTGCTCCTGCTTGACGCCGAGGTCCGGGTGGTTCAGCACATGCACGAAGCCGCCGGTGTCGGGCTTCTGCATGTGCAGCACGCCGCGCGCCAGCCGGTCCAGCAACGGCCGGTAGGCGGTGCTGCCGGTCAGCTGCGCGTGCTTGGTGAAGGCCAGCAGGCACACGGCGTTGCCGCCGAGCTTGATCTCGTCACCCGTGTCCACCAGGAAGGCGGCCGTGTCGCCGTCGGGCAGCGGCAGGTGGCGGATGGCCTGCGTGGCCAGCCAGTGCAGCGCGCGCTCGATGGCTTCGAACTGCGTGGGGTCCTGCGTGACTTCCCATGCTTCCAGCAATGCGTAGGTCGAGCTGGCGTGACGCAGCGTGTTGTAGGTCGGAATGGGCCGGTCGAAGCAGGGGAACCAGCCGTAGTGGTACCGGCCCGAGGGCTGCACCTGGCGGCCCAGGTGGTCGGCGCCGCGCGCGATCACTTCGCGCACGCAGCGCGGGCCCCATTCGGGCAGCAGGCGGTAGCCGCTCTGGCGGCCTTCGTGCTCGATGACGTGCAGGCCGTCGTGGTCGGCAAAGACGGCGCGGGTGTCGAACAGCCACAGCGGCGTGTCGGGAGATTCGGGCCAGTCCAGCGCGCGGCCGAAGCGCAGGCGGGTGTAGGCGCGCAGGTTGGCTGCATGGGGAGTGCAGGCTTCGTGATCGTTGTCGTAGAGGATGGCGTTGGCACCCAGCTCCTGTTCGAGCAGGGCTTGCCTGAAGTCCGCATCGAAGGCGATGCCCGAGCGCAGGTAGTTGCGCTTGACCTTGCTCAGCAGCGCCTGCAGCTGCGTCCATGTCAGCGGCTGCACCTGTGCGACGCGGTCGATGCGCAGCCAGGCAGGGGGCGCCGTGGATTCGCCGGCCCGGCGCTGCATGGCCTGTTCGGCGGCAGCCCAGGCGCGGTCGAAGCTGTCGGCCGTGATGCAGGCCACCTGCGCTCGCGCCGCAGCGTGGCCGAAGGCGAGGAACAGCACGCAGGCCGGCACGCCGGCCGCCGCAGGCGGCGCCAGGTCCGAGAGCTGTTCCCGCGCCAACGGCTTCAGGCGCGCCAGCAGGGACCACCCTGCGGTCTCGGCAGGCGGATCCGCCGATGCTTTCAGTTCACTCGAGATGTTGTCGCTCATTCCAGCCGCGCGGCATGCTTGCCAGGCGGCTATTCTGGGTTCATCGGAGGCCGGCAGGCAAAGCGCTCGCCATGAGGTGGATCGCGATCATGGCCCGGCTAAGAAATAAGGTTCAAGCCGGCGGCAGCACGATGCGCGCTTCGAAGCCTTGCGGCAGCCCGGCGGGCGGCGAGGCCAGTTCGAGCCGTGCGCCGTGCTGCTGCACGATGGTGGCCACGATCGACAGCCCCAGCCCGTAGCCGGTGCGGTCGTCGCCGTGGCGCACGTGCCGTCGGCGCAGGGTGCCCAGCTGCTCGGGCGTGACGCCGGGGCCGGCGTCGCGCACGATCAGCGTGCAGGGCGCAGCGACCTCCAGCGTGACGCCCGCGCCCTGGCCATAGCGCAGCGCGTTCTCCACCAGGTTGCGCAGGGCGATCGCCAGCGCATCCACGTCGCCGACGGCGGGCGCCGCCGGCGCGTCGGGCACCTTCAGCTCCAGCAGCCGGGCGGCGGATTCGTCCTGCCAGAACTCCTCGGCCACGGTGCCGGCCAGGCGCACCAGGTCCACCGGCGTGCGCGCCAGCGAGGCGCCCGACTCGGCGCGCGAGAGCTGCAGCAGCTTCTCGGTGCGGTGGCTCAGGGTGCGCAGCGCGGCCAGCGCGGCCTCGACCTCGGCGCGGTCCAGCGTGTGCTCCAGCGCGGTCTGCAGGCGCAGGCGCGCCGCCGCCAGCGGCGTGCGCAGTTCGTGCGCGGCGTTGGCGGCCAGCGCCCGCTCGACGTCGAGCGCGTGCGACAGGCGCTCCAGCAGGCGGTTGACGTCGTCGGCCACCGAGCGCAGCTCCTGCGGCAGCCCGGGCAGGCGGATCGGCCGCAGGTCGGCGCCGCTGCGCAGCGCAATCTCGTCGGCCAGCCGCTGCAGCACGCGCAGCTCGCGGCGCGCGATCTGGCGCAGCACCAGCGCCAGCAGCGGCAGCACCGCGATCATCGGCACGATCAGCCCCACCAGCGTGCGGTTGACGGCGTGGCGGCGCTCGCCGATCGGGTCGGCCACCTGCATGAACAGGTCGCGCGTCGGGTGCCGCACGGTGTAGATGCGCCACTCGCGCGTGTCCTGGAAGCCGGGCGCCAGCGGCACGTCGAAGATCTCCGGCGTGGCGTTGGACGAGCGCAGCAGCACCCGCGTGCCGCCGTCCACCACCTGGTAGATCACCTCGTCCTCGATGAACATCGGCGGTGGCGCCACCAGCGGCGCCTGCGGCACCTGGCCGTGCGAGAGCTGGTCGTACTGCTCGGCGGCGATGTCGAACATGCGGTGCGACACCTCGACCAGCTCGTTGTCGAAGTTGAAGTTGATCTCGCGGTCCACGTACCACACCACGCCCAGCACGCAGGCCAGCCACACGCCGCCGACGGACAGGATCAGCGTGCGCGCCAGCCGGGCCGCGAGCGAGCCGGGGCGGTGTTCAGTCATCGTCGGCGTCCGATGCGGCCAGCCGGTAGCCCAGGCCGCGCAGCGTCTGGATGCGCGCGCGCCCCAGCTTGCGCCGCAGGCGGCTGATGAAGACTTCCAGCGTGTTGCTGTCGGCCTCGTCGTCGAAGCCGTACAGCGCGTCCTGCAGCGCCTCGCGGGTGTGGATGCGTTCCGGGCGGCTGGCCATCACGCGCAGCAGCGCCCACTCCTTGCGCGTCAGCGCCACCGGCACGCCGCGGCGGCGCACCAGGTCGTTGCCCAGGTCGATCTCCAGCGTGCCCAGGCGCAGCAGCGCCGACTGGCTGGTGCTGCGCCGGCGTTCCACCGCGCGCAGGCGCGCCAGCAGCTCGGCCGGGTCGTAGGGCTTGATGAGGTAGTCGTCGGCGCCGGCGTCCAGCCCGCGGATGCGGTCCGTCACCTGGTCGCGCGCCGTGAGCACGATGACGATGGGCCGCTCGCGCAGTGCGCGCAGGTCGGGCAGCAGCGCCAGGCCGTCGCCGTCGCCCAGGTGCAGGTCGAGCAGCACGGCGGCGTACTGGGCGGAGCGCAGCGAGGCGCGCGCCTGCGCCAGGCCCGGCACGGCGTCGACCACGAAGGCCTTGGCGCGCAGGTAGCTGCACACCGCGTCGGACAGGGGGAGGTCGTCTTCGACGAGCAGGATGCGCATCGGGGGCAGGATGGTGTTGGCGGCGGGGGCGTGGCCAGTCTACGGGCTGTGCGCTTCAGCCTGCATTCAGGCTGCGCCGCTAGGCTCGCCGCCTTTTGCGCCCATGCGTCCTTCCGTCCCCCTGGCCGCCACGCTCGGCTCCCTGGCGCTGCTGCTGGCCTGGGACGCCGGTGGCGGCGACCTGTGGCTGGCGCAGCAGTCCGGCACGCCGGCCGGCTTCCCGCTGCGCGACGCGTTCTGGCTGGCCTCGGCCATGCACCGGGGCGGCAAGACGTTGAGCTGGGCGCTGGTGCTGGGCCTGCTGGCCATGGTGCGCTGGCCGGTGGGCCTGTTCCGGGAACTGGCGCGCGCCGAGCGCTGGCAACTGGTGCTCGGCACGCTGGCGGCGGTCGGTGCGGTCACGCTGCTCAAGCATGCCAGCCACACGAGCTGCCCGTGGGACCTGCGCGCGTTCGGCGGCACGGCGGCGCATGTCTCGCACTGGGCCTGGGGCGTGCGCGACGGCGGGCCGGGCCACTGCTTTCCGGCCGGCCACGCCTCGGCCGCCTTCGCCTTCGTCGGTGGGTGGTTCGCGCTGCGGCGGCGGGCGCCGCGCGCCGCGGCGTGCTGGCTGAGCGCGGCCCTCGCGGCGGGGCTGGCGTTCGGCATCGGGCAGCAGTTGCGCGGCGCGCACTTCCTCAGCCACACGCTGTGGAGCGGATGGGTGTGCTGGACGGTGGGCTGGGCCGTCGATGCGCTCGTGCGCGCCACGGTGCGCCGCCAGGACGCGAAGCGCGACACCAAGCTGAACGCTGTCTGAGCGGCGCGTTCAGGGGCGTTTCAGTGCCGGTTTCGAGACTGGCGGCATGTCAGCCCTGCCGCCCGTCTTCCTGCCTTCGCGCGCCGCGTCTTCCCGGTTCCCGCCGTTCCTCACCGACCTGACGGCCCGCGCCGTGGCCTGGCTGGACCGCCCGCGCTCGGTGCGCAGCGTGGTGTGCTGGCTGGCCGTGTACCTGCTGCTGGCGGCCAACTGGCCGCTGTGGGCCGAGCTGGCGCGCATCGGCCGCGCGCCCAGCGTGTACCTGCCCGCCGTGCTGGGCATGGCCTGGCTGCTGCTGAGCGGCACGGTGGCGCTGCTGGCGCTCACCGCCTGGTCGCGCTGGATGAAGCCGCTGTGGATGGCGCTGGTGGTGGTCGCGGCGGTGGTGCAGTACTACGCGTTCGCCTACCGCATGGTGATGGACCCGTCGATGGCCGCCAGCGTGCTGCAGACGGACCCCGGCGAGGCGCGCGACCTGCTGAGCCTGCGCCTGCTGGTCAGCGTGCTGCTGGTGGCGGCGCCGGCCGTGCTGTGGCTCGCGCGCGTGCCGCTGCTGCCGGAGCGCTGGTGGCCGCGCCTGTGGCGCAACGCCCTGCTGCTGATCGCGGCGCTGGCCGCGTGCGCAGCCGGCGCGGTGGCGATGTCGCGCGTGCTGGCGCCGCTGATGCGCAGCGAGCCCCACCTGCGCTACATGATGAACCCGCTGGCCGCCGTGTATTCGACCGGCGCCGCGGCGCTGCGGCCGATGTTCCAGCGCAGCCGCCCCTTGCTGCCGATCACCGCCGGCGCGGCGCTCGGGCCGAGCTACGCGGCGCAGGCGAAGCCGCCGCTGCTGGTGCTGGTGGTGGGCGAGACGGCGCGCGCCGACCACTTCGGGCTGAACGGCTATGCGCGCGACACCACGCCCGAGCTGGCGGCGCGCGGCGTGCTGAGCTGGCGCAACGTCCACTCGTGCGGCACCAGCACGCTGGCCTCGGTGCCGTGCATGTTCTCGCACCTGGGCCGACAGGGCTACGAGGACCGCGGCAGCGAGCACGAGAACCTGCTGGACGTGCTGCAGGCCGCCGGCCTGGCCGTGCTGTGGCTGGACAACCAGGGCGGCTGCAAGGGCGTGTGCGAGCGCGTGCCCCATGCGCAGGTGAACGACGCGGCCGCCGTGGCGGCGCATCCGGCGCAGTGCGGCGGCGACGAATGCCTGGATGCATTGCTGCTGGAGGGCCTGGACCGGCGCATCGCCGCACTGCCGCCGGAGCGCACGGCGCGCGGCGTGGTGCTGGTGCTGCACCAGCTTGGCAGCCACGGCCCGGCCTATGCGAAGCGCTCGCCGCAGGCCTTCAAGCGCTTCCTGCCGGAGTGCCGCACCAACACGCTGTCGGAATGCAGCAACGCCGAGCTGATGAACGCCTACGACAACTCGATCGCCTACACCGACCACTTCCTCGCCGGCACGATCGACTGGCTGAAGGCGCAGTCGGCCCGCTACGACACCGGGATGCTGTACATGAGCGACCACGGCGAGTCGCTGGGCGAGTACGGCCTGTACCTGCACGGCATGCCATACCGCCTGGCGCCGGAGGTGCAGAAGCACGTGCCCTTCGTCGCCTGGCTCGACGGCGGCCTGGGCCGGCGCGCCGGCCTCGCCGGCGGCTGCCTGCGTGCCGGCACCGAGGCCGAACTGACGCACGACAACCTCTATCCCACCGTGCTGGGGCTGATGGACGTGAGGAGCCCGACCTACCGCGGTGCGCTCGATGCCTTCGCGCGCTGCCGCGCGGCGGACCCAGCCTGATCCGCGACCACTGCTACTTCTTCTCGCGCGGCACGCGGCCCATCAGATAGAACTCGGGGTTGGGCTGCATGCCGCTGAAGCTGGCCAGCCGGTTCGACAGGCCGAAGAAGGCGGTGATCGCCGCGATGTCCCAGATGTCCTCGTCGTCGAAGCCGTGCGCGTGCAGCGCGCCGAAGTCGGACTCGTCGACCTCGTGCGAGCGCTGGCAGACCTTCATCGCGAACTCGAGCATGGCGCGCTGGCGCGGCGTGATGTCGGCCTTGCGCCAGTTCACCGCCACCTGGTCGGCCACCATCGGCTTCTTCTCGTAGATGCGCAGCAGCGCGCCGTGCGCCACCACGCAGTACAGGCACTGGTTGGCCGCGCTGGTGGTGGTGACGATCATCTCGCGGTCGCCCTTGCTCAGGTTGCTGGTGCGGCCCGCGCTCTCGGGCTCCATCAGCGCGTCGTGATAAGCGAAGAAGGCGCGCCACTCGGCAGGCCGCCGCGCCAGGGCGAGGAACACGTTGGGCACGAAGCCGGCCTTCTCCTGCACTTCGAGCACCTTGGCGCGGATGTCCTCCGGCAAATCCTTGAGTTCGGCGAGGGGGTAGCGGTCGGTCATGGCGTGTCTCCTGGGTCACCTGGGAACGGGCGGGCGTCTATCGCCGCGATGAAGGCAATCAACTTCACGCGCGGGCCCGGGCTTTTTAACATTTGCAGACCATGAAGCTGCTTTCCCGTCCCCGTCGCATCCTCGGCCTGGTCATCAGCGCCGGCGGCCTGGCCGCGAGCGTGTCCCAGGGCCTGTCGCTGCTGTGGCATTGATGCCGACGGCGCCGGGATTGCCGGC
>Ga0164243_10001838_pt1 | contig 35600 bp, 35 predicted proteins | sample OricompcompostOP_FD_108781 | JGI IMG/M metagenome (GOLD analysis project Ga0164243, IMG submission 108781) | Organic Plus compost microbial communities from Emeryville, California, USA - Original compost - Organic plus compost (OP) | ecosystem: Engineered > Solid waste > Mixed feedstock >...
CCGGGCTGGGGGCGGGGCGTTCGGCGCCCGATCGCTCGGCGGCCACTGCACCTGCGCCGGCTTATCCGGCTGCGTCTGCGTCTGCGGCTGCCGCTCCGGCCGCGGCCACGGCTGCTCCGGTTCTGGCCGTGCCGTCGTAGCGGCGGGAGGCTGCCGAATGCCGGACGCCGTGCGGTTTCCGCGGGTGCCCCTTTGAAGCGTCCGTGCATGGACGGGTGTTGGGCGGGCCGCGACAACCGGTCCGGCCTGGGACAGCGGGGCGTCTCGGTCCATTCGTGCGCGGAAGTTGGCGCGCGGGCCTCGTCCGCATCGTCGGCCTCCCGACCTGCGGCCGGCTCGCCCCGGCGACGGCTGCGGCTGCGCCTGCGTCTGCGGCTGCCGCTCCGGCCCCGCCCGTGCCGTAGTGGTGGTCCGAGGCAGGGCGTTCGACTGTCCGGCCTCAGCTTCCCGCACACTCGACCCGCTCAACCGACCTTCCGCACAAGGGGGTTGCCGGCTCCGTGTCAGTGTGCGGCGGGGAGGGTGACCTCGAAGCGGCAGCCGCCGGGCACGTTGTGTACGGCGGCGCGGCCGCGGTGGGCCTCCACGATGCCGCGGACGATGGCCAGTCCGAGCCCGGCGCCGCCGGTCGGGGTGCGGGCGTCGCTGTCCCGCCAGCCGGTGTCGAAGACGCGCGGCAGGTCGTCGGCCGGGATGCCGCCGCACCCGTCTGTCACCGACAGCACGACGGTGCCCGCCTGTTGGCGTGCGGACACGGCCACGGTGCCGTCGGCCGGGGTGCGGTGGATGGCGTTGACGAGGAGGTTGGCCAGGACGCGGGACATCTCCTTGCCGTCGACGTCGACGGGGATCTGCTCGACTCCGTCGTCGGCGAGTCGTACGCCGCGCTCTGCGGCCAGCGGGTCGGCGCCGGCGATGGCGTCGCTGACGAGGTCGTAGACGGACATCCGGGTGGGGGAGAGGGTCAGGGTCCCGGCCTGGATGCGGGAGAGTTCGAAGAGGTCGGTGACCATGCCGGAGAGTCGTTCCACTTCGCCGCGCATCTGCCGGTGGTAGCGGGCCGGGTCCTCTGCGATGCCGTCCTCCAGCGCTTCCGCCATGGCTCGCAGCCCGGCCAAGGGTGAGCGCAGGTCGTGGGAGATCCAGGCGATGAGTTCGCGCCGGGAGTTCTCCAGGGCGCGCTCGCGCTCTCGTGACGCGGCGAGTTTCGTGCTGGTGTCGGCCAACTGCCGTGCCAGCGAGGCGAGTTCGGCGGGCATGGGGGTGCTGGGGTGGACGAAGCCGCCGCCCGGGTGCGCCGCGTCCGTACCGCGGGCCGCGCGGGCGTGGGTGCCGGCGGTCAGGGCGTCCGCGTGCGTGCCTTCGGTGCGTGCGGCGGCTCCGGGTCCGATGGCGCCGGGTTGCGTCAACTCGCCCTGTCCGCCGGCCGGTTCGCCCAGTGCGCGGGCGGCCTGTTCCAGCGCGCGGTGGCCGCTGATGACCCAGCGTGCGAGCAGCAGCGCGGTGGCGGTCGCGGTGACCGCGGCCACCGCGCACACCGTGGTGACCACGCCGAGGTCGTGCCGGTTGAGCAGCATCGCCCAGGCCACCGACAGCGTTCCGGCGAGCATCGCGCCGACCGCCACCGCGGTCAGTACGGCGAGGGACACCGCCACCGACCGCCGGCGCAGCGCCCGCAGCGCCAGCAGCCCGGCGAGGCCGACGGCCACGGCGCCGAGCGCCGCGTACAGCGCTATGAGGAGCAGGTCACGCACCGGTGCCACCGCCATCTTCGGCGACGGCGCCGCGGCCGGCCTCGGTGTCGTCCCGGCCGCCGCTGCCGTCGAAGCGGTAGCCGACCCCCCACACGGTGGTGATCAGCCGCGGCCGCGCGGGGTCGCTCTCCACCTTGTGCCGCAGGCGGCGTACGTGCACGGTCACCGTCGACAGGTCTCCGAAGTCCCAGCCCCACACGTCGGACATCAGTTGCTCTCTGCTGAACGCCCGCCCGGGATGCCGCAGAAAGTGTTCCAGCAGGTCGAACTCCCGCAGCGTCAGGGCGAGTTGACCGCGCGCGTCGGACGCCGTACGGGCCACCGGGTCTAGCGTGAGGCCGCCGCCGCGCAGCAGCGGCCCGGACGCGGGCGGGGTGTCGGCGCGGCGCAGCACCGACTCGACGCGCAGCACGAGTTCGCGCGGGCTGAACGGCTTCGTCACGTAGTCGTCGGCGCCCACTTCCAGGCCGAGGATGCGGTCCTCCTCGTCGCCGCGCGCGGTGAGCATCACCACCGGCACCGGCCGCGCCTCGCGCAGCCGCCGGCACACCTGAAGCCCGTCCAGCCCCGGCAGCATCAGGTCGAGTACGACCAGGTCGGGCGGTGCGGCGCGGGCCTTCTCCAGGGCGCCCGGGCCGTCGGCGGCGCGGTCGACGGTGAAGCCCGAGCGGCCCAGGTAGCCGGCCACGACTTCGGTGACGGTCGGATCGTCGTCGACGACGAGGATCCGGCGGGGCGGCGGTGCGGGCTGCTGCGGTCGCATGCCGCGAGTCTTGCACCGGCCCGGTACGGCCGCTCGCCTGCGGTGGCACGGACAGGCGGATGTCAGGGATCCGTAAGGTGCGTCGGTCCGTTATGCCCGAATCGGCTTCGTAGGGTGAGGCAGATGACCAACTCCCAGTCCTGGCAGGGGGACCTCGTGCTGCCCTGCCTCAACGAGGCCGAGGCGTTGCCCTGGGTGCTGGCCCGGGTGCCGCGCGGCTGGCGGGCCATCGTCGTGGACAACGGCTCGACCGACGGATCCGACCGGATCGCGCGGGCGCACGGCGCGACCGTCGTACACGAACCGCAGCGCGGCTTCGGCGCCGCCTGCCATGCCGGACTCCTCGCCGCCGAGGCGGAGTTCGTCGCTTTCTGCGACTGCGACGCGTCGCTCGATCCGGAGGCCCTGCCCGCCGTGGCGGCACCGGTACGCGAGGGCGAGGCCGATCTCGTACTCGCTCGCCGCCGCCCCACCGCACGCGGCGCCTGGCCGCTGCACGCCCGCTACGGCAACCGCGCGCTGTCCCGCATGGTCCGCCGCCGCACCGGACTCCGGCTGCACGACCTCGGTCCGCTGCGCGTGGCGCGCCGAACGCCGCTGCTGGCACTGGAGTTGACCGACCGGCGCAGCGGCTATCCGCTGCAGATGGTGGTACGGGCGGCACAGGCCGGCTGGCGCGTCGTCGAGACGGACGTCGAATACCGGCCGCGCGCGGGCAAGTCGAAGGTGACGGGCACCTGGCTCGGCACCTGGCACGCCGTCAAGGACATGCGGGCGGTGCTGAGATGACGACGATATTGGTGATCGCCAAGGAGCCGGTGCCCGGCCGCGTCAAGACCCGGCTCACCCCGCCCTACACCCCGGATGAAGCGGCCCGGCTCGCCGAAGCCGCGCTGCGGGACACGCTGTCGGTGGCGGCTCGACTGCCCGCGACGCGGCGCGTGCTGGTCCTCTCGGGCAGCCCGGGACCGTGGCTGCCGGACGGCTTCGAAGTGGTGCCGCAGGCCGCGGGCGGGCTGGACGAGCGGATCGCCGCCGCGTTCGCCGGATGCGACGGTCCGGCGCTGCTGGTCGGCATGGACACCCCGCAGATCACACCGGAGTTGCTGGCTCCGGTCACCTGCCCGTGCGCCTGGGACGGCGTCGACGCGTGGTTCGGTCCGGCCGCCGACGGCGGCTTCTGGGCGCTGGGCCTGGCCCGGCCGGCGCCGGCGCTGCTGCGCGGCGTGCCGATGTCGACGGCCGCGACCGGAGCGGCGCAGCGCCAGCGCCTCGTGGACGCCGGACTGTCCGTACGCGACCTGCCGATGCTGCGCGACGTGGACACCGCCGACGACGCGGCCCGCGTCGCCGCCGCCACCTCGGGCCGCTTCGCCGCGGTGCACGCCGGGCTCGCGCGGACGGTGGCGCGGTGACCGCGCCGGCGCCGCCGTGGGGCACGGACACGTACGCCAACGCACTGCACACCGGCCGCGGTCCGCTGTTCCTGCGCCGCACCGACGGCTGGCTGCTGCCGCTGGAGGTGGAGCGCTGGTGCGCCCGCGCGGACGCCGCCGACATGAGCGTGCTGCGCCGGTGTACGGGCAGCGTGCTGGACATCGGCTGCGGTCCGGGCCGGCTGGTGGCCGCGCTGGCCCGGCGGGGACGGCCGGCGCTGGGCATCGACACTTCGGCGGCCGCCGTCGAGCGCACCCGGCGGGCGGGCGGTACGGCGCTGCAGCGCTCGGTCTTCGAACCGCTGCCGGGCGAGGGGCGGTGGCTCAGCGCGCTGCTGCTGGACGGCAACATCGGCATCGGCGGCGACCCGGCGCGGCTGCTCGCGCGTACCGCCGAACTCCTCGCCCCCGGCGGCCGGTTGCTCGCCGAGGCGGCGCCCGCCGACGTGGACGAGCTGGTGGAGGTGCGGCTGGACGACGGCAGCGGGCCGCCCGGTCCCGTCTTTCCGTGGGCCCGCCTCGGCCCCGAGGCGCTGCACCGGCGGGCCGAGGCGGCGGGCTGGAGCGTGGGGGAGCGCTGGGTGTGCTACGGGCGCCCGTTCCTGTGCCTGCGCCCGGCGCGCACTCCGCGTACGGCGGTGCGCAGGAGCAGCACGAGCAGGGTCGCCGCCGCCGTACCGGCCAGCGTCAGCAGCCAGTTGACCCGGTAGTCCAGGGGCAGCACGGTCGGATTGGCCGGCGAGCCCTGCCACAGCATCATCGGCACGGCCAGCACGGTGAGCGAGCCGGCGACGATCAGCCCGCCCCGCCACACCGTACGAGCCGGCAGCCGGCGCAGCGCGAGCCCGGCCAGCAGCACCACCGGCACCAGCAGGAAGTCGTGCGCGGCGACGGACCCGGCGAGCCACAGCAGCACCGGCCCGACCGTGCCGTGCCGGGTTTCGGCGAACAGCAGCCAGCAGCCGCAGCCCAGCAGCGCCAGCCCGGCCGCGCCCAGCACGCCGCGCACCGTCCTCATCGCACTCTCCTCGTCGGTCTTCGTCGGTCCTTGTCAGTCCGGTCCTCGTCGCGCGCCCGCGTGGGCCGGTGTGGGCGGCCGGCGCGCGCGGACGCGGATCACAGCACCTCGATCCGGTGCACCCACTTGGTCTGCAGCACGCCGGGCCGGCCGGGCGCGATGATCCGCGCCGGGCGGCCGTGGTCGAGGTCCAGCGCCTCGCCGTTGAGGTCGAGCGCCAGCAGCGTCAGCGGGTCGCGGGCGTACTGCGGCTCCATCTCCATCACGCGGTAGGCGCCGCCGAGTTGCAGCGACACCACGCGCAGCGACGCGTGCTCCGGCACCTCAGCCCGCTCCAGCAGCTCCCGCAGCCGCACTCCGCTCCAGCGCGCCATCTTGCTCCAGCCCTCCACACACGCGATGGGCAACTCCGCGTGGTGCTGCGGCAGTCGGCGCAACTGCTCCAGCGTCAGTGCGTACGGGCGCGGCCCGGCCACCTGCAACTGCCAGCCGCGCAGGGCGCGTTCGGACACCTTCGCCTCGGCGGCCGTCTTGGTGACCGGCAGCGCCTGCGGGCCGTGGTCGACCTGGCGCGGCGCGAGCACCGTCAGCGACCGCAGCGGCGTGACCGTCTGCCCGGCCGAGACCACCGTCACCGCGCCCACCGCCGCGCCGACGCTCCACAGCAGCGCGCGCCGGTCGGCCGCCTCGTCCTCGGGCAGCCGCAGCGTGCCCGGACCGCGGCGCCGCCAATGGGCCGCGATCAGCGGCGACTTGACGGCGAGATGCAGCAGCAGCGAACCGGTCAGCACCCACGCGAGCGCGAAGTGCACCTGCCGGAAGGAGAACGGCCACGGATACCACTGCAGGATGTTCAGCAGCCCCATCGTCAGCTGGAGCAGCGTGGCCGACACCAGCACCGCGATCGACGCCCGCTCCACGCCGTGCCGCAGTCCGCGTATCGGCGGCGAGACGAACAGCCGCGGGTACACCGTCCACAACTTCACCAGCAGCAGCGGGATCGCGGCGATGCCGGAGGCGACGTGGACGCCCTGCGTCAGCCGGTAGAACCACACCGGGCGCACCGGCAGCGAGCCGGCAAGCCGGCCCGGCGGCTGCTGAAGTACGTGGCTGACCAGGCCGGTCAGAAAGCACAGCAGCATGGCGGCGCCCAGCAGCCGGCCCACCGCCGTCGCGGTACGCGGATCGTGCAGCCCGGCGCGGAACGTCACCAACGCGCCCTCGCCGCCGCCGGGTTGCCGCCCGGCGTTCTCCGCGTGCTCGCCCGTCCCGTCCATGTACCGTCACCAGCCCGTCAGGAAGAGGTGGTTCATCACGAGTGCGAGGCCCGCGTGCGCGGCCAGCCAGCCGCGCCGGGCGCGTTCCGGCAGCAGCGCGGTGGCCGGCAGCAGCCACAACGTGAAGGGCAGCCAGATGCGTTCGGTCTCGGCTTTGCTCATGCCGGACACGTCCGCGAGCAGCACCGCGGCCACCGCGCCCGCCGCCAGCAGCAGCACCGCGCCGCGCCGCGGCAGCCGCGCACCGTCCGCGGGCCCGCCGGCGCCGCCGCCTACCGCCGCCCGGCGCAGCGAAGCGGCCAGCGCCGGACCCCACACGACGGTCTGCGCGGCCAGGTTCGCCCACACGAAATAGCCGTACGGGCGCTCCGCGGCGGCGCCTTCGTAGTAGCGCCGTACCAGCGTCGTGTAGCCGTCGAACCACCAGAAGCCCGCGCCGGTGAAGACGGCGAACCACGGCGCCATGCCGGCCAGTACGTAGGGCACGGGCCGGACGGTTCGCGCGGCGATCAGCACCGCGAGCGCGAGAAGGCCCAACAGGACCAGCCCGTACGAGAGATAGCAGACCAGCCCGAAGGCCAGGCCCGAGCAGACCGCGACCGTGCGCGGTGCCCGCGTGCTCTCGGACGCCGCCAGTGCGAGCAGCGCGACCGCCCAGCCGCCGACCGCCGTGAACCAGCCGTCCGCCGACACCCCCGTCCACACCGCCGAGGGCGCCAGTGCCGCGAACGGCGCCGCCCGCCGGGCCGCTTCCTCCGAGGCCAGCGCCCGCACCGCGACCAGCACCGCCGCGGCGGCCGACGAACCGGCCGTGATGACGAAGGCCGCGGCCCATCCGCCGCCGCCGAGCCCCACGCGGTCCAGCAGGACGAACGTCAGCACCGCGCCGGGCGGATGGCCGGCCACGTGCGAGGGCCAGTTGTCCGGCGAGTGCATCAGGATGTGGCCGGTGAAGCCGCGCAGCGTCGCCGCGATGTCGTGGATGCCGTGCGGGCCGCCGACGGACTGCAGGTACTCGTACTTCGTCTCCAGCCGGTGTGCGACGCCGCGCCGCCAGCCGTCCACGAGCGCCAGCGACCAGGTCCACGCCATCGCCGCCGCCCAGCAGGCCGGCAGCAGCAGGCGCCAGCTCAGCCGGCGGGCGAGCTGCGGCCCGTAGGCCACGCCGGCGGCCGCGAGCAGCACCGCCGCGGGGGTGCCGGGGCCCCAGTGCGGCCGCCAATACGCGTACAGCGGAGGCCAGTTGAGGCTCAGCTTGGTGACGGCGTGCGGATAGGACCTGCCGACGAGCGCGGCGGCGGCGAGCAGCAGTCCGGCCGCCGCGACGGCGCACAGGTCGGGGACGCTGCCACTGTGGCGCCCGGGCTCCGCGGGCGCGCCGGCCCGTCCCCGGCGGCCGTCCGGCTCACGGGTGTCTGTCGCGCTGATCACGCGGTTCACGGTAGGGCGCGCTGCGGCGGGCTCCGGCCAGCGCGCGCAGAACGTCACCGAGCCGTCAGATCCCGGCGGACGGGAAGCGGACGGAAGTCGGCTACGGGCTGTGCGGGGCGCGTACCGGTGGCAGGAATTCGCGGACCAGCGTGCGGTGCCAGTGGTCGCCGGTCGCGCGGTGCTCGGCGCGGGTGGTGAAGCGGTAGCGGTAGAGCAGCGCCCGTACGTGGGTCGGCGGGCGCCCGGCGAACGGGTCGTGCCGCAGCAGCCGCAGCGTGTCCCGGTCGGCGGCGAGCAGCCGCGCCACGAACGCTTCGAACCAGCCCGCCGCGTACGCCGGGGACAGCGCCGCGAACCACATCTGCCAGTCGAGCCGCAGGTGGTACGGGGCGAACTGGCGCGGCAGGCGGCGCACATCGCCGGGCTTGCCGCGGAACTCGTACTCGCGCCAGACGGTGTCGCCGGTGACCTCCTCCTCGTCCGTGCCTTCGACGACGATCTCGTGGCGGACGCGGGTGACGCTGCCGAAAGCGCCGTAGGTGTTCACGAGATGGAGGGCGTTGAAGGAGGCGTTCATCCGCTGGCCGCGGCTGACGAGGTTGGCGACAGGCCAGTAACTCAGGCCCGCCACCAGGGCGGTGGCCGCGCACACCAGCGCCATATACCACAGCGGCGGGTTCGGCGTCGACGGTGCGGTGGCCGCCGGGGAGCTGTCGACGGCGGCGAAGGCGAGGATCAGCGTGAGCCAGTTCAGCCACGAGAAGTTGCCGGAGACGATCAGCCACAGCTGGGTGACGACGACGAGCGCGGTGGCCGCGGACGCCACCGGCTGCGGGCACAACAGGCCGAACGGCACGATCAGTTGGGTCACGTGGTTGGCCGCCACCTCCACCCGGTGCAGCCGCCGCGGCAGCAGGTGGAAGCGCCGGCTGAGCGGGCCCGGCATCGGCTGCGTCTCGTGGTGGTAGTACAGGCAGGTCAGCTCGCGCCAGCAGCGGTCGCCGCGCCACTTGATCAGCCCGGCGCCGAACTCCACGCGGAACAGCAGCCAGCGCACCAGCCACAGCACCAGCACCGGCGGCGCGGTGCGCGCGTTGCCGAGGAAGATCGCCAGAAAGCCCGTCTCCAGCAGCAGCGTCTCCCAGCCGAACGAGTACCAGAGCTGGCCGACGTTGACGATCGACAGGTACAGCGCCCACAGCAGCGCCCACATGGCCATCGCCGCCCACAGCGGCACCGCGTCCGCCGCGCCGGCGGCGACCGCGCACGCGAGCAGCGCCCCCGCCCACGCGCATAGCGCGAACTGCCGGTCGGAGTAGCGCCATTGGAACAGGCTCGGCGCCGCCTTGAACGGCACCCGGCGCACGAAGTCCGGCACCGGCAGCATGCCGCGCTGCCCGATCAGCGCGCGGAACTGCAGCGCGGCGCAGACGAAGGCGACGACGTAGACGCCGGCGAGGGCGCGCTGGAGCACCAGCCGGCTCAGCCAGTATTCGGGTGCCGTGAACCAGTCCATGCCGAGACCGTTACCACGTACGGGGGCTTCCGCACCCGGCGGGCGCACGGATCCGCGGGCCGGCCGCCCGGCACGCGCAGAACCGTGAACCGCCGCCTGCCGTACGGGAGTTGAGCGCCGGCGCGGCCGTACGCGCGCGCCCGCCGGCGCCGCGCGCTACCGCAGGATGACCACGCTGGAGACGGCCTTGTCGTGCAGGCACTGCCGGTTGGGCTGGTCCCAGCAGCACCACAGCACGTTGACCCAGCCGAGGAAGGGGACGATGCCCATCGCGAACGCGATCCAGTAGCGGCCCAGCGCCTGGCCGAGGGAGAGGCCCTGTCCGCTGGAGACGTGGACGACGCGTATCCGGCAGGCCAGTTTGCCGACGGTCGACCCGTACCGCCAGTGCATGAACGGCTCGTAGCACAGGATGCCGAGCAGCAGGCTCGCGTAGACGACCACCGCGATGGTGATGCCGGCCGCGTTGTCGGTGCCGGTCAGGGCCTGAAGGCCCGCCGCCACGAGTACCAGCACCGTGCAGCCCAGCAGCACGACCACGACGTCGACGGCGCGTGCGCCGAGCCGAAGTCCGGGCGAGGCGAGCGTCGCGCCCGGCGGGTACACGAACAGGCCGCCGCCGGGAGCGCCCGGGGAACCGGGAACGGGCGGGTACGGCGGAAGGCCGGCGTACCCGGGCCCGGGACCGTACCCGGAGTCCGCGCCGTGTCCGTACGGGCCGGGCTGCGGCGGCGGAGGCGAGTGCGGAGGAGGGGATTCCGTCATGCCCACCATGAAAGCAACTACCGCTCCGGCGGGGACAATCGGTGTCCCGCGGGCACCTCGCACCGGGGTCGGCGGCCTGTGCCGCCGTGGTCTCCCGTGCCGCCGCCGGCTCCGTCAGCCGGGCTGCCGGTGCGCCTCGGACTCCCGGCCGCCGGGGTGTGCCGGCGCGGGCTGCGGCGGCCCGGCCGGCGGCCGCAGTTCGGTCTTCACGAGTTTGCCCATGTCGTTGCGCGGCAGCGCCTCCAGCAGATGCACCGTCCGCGGCCGCTTGTGCGGGGCGAGTTGGGCGGAGACGTGGTCGGCCAGCTCGCTGGCGGACGGCGGCGCCGCGGCGTCGGCGGGCACCACCCACGCCACGACGTGCTCGCCCAGGTCCGGATCGGGCTCCCCGGTGACGGCGGCCTCGGCGACGCCGGGGTGTGCCAGCAGCACGTTCTCGATCTCGCCCGCGCCGATCTTGTAGCCGCCGCTCTTGATCAGGTCGGTGGCCTTCCGGCCGACCAGCCGCAGACAGCCGTCCGGGTCCTGCGTCGCCATGTCGCCGGTACGGAACCAGCCGCCGTCGAACGCCTGGGCCGTCGCATCGGGCCGGTTGAGGTACTCGGTGAACAAGTTCGGCCCGCGCACCTGCACTTCGCCCACCGTCTCGCCGTCGCCCGGGCCGCCGGGCTCCCCGATCCGCCGGCCCGACTCGTCCACCAGCCGCACGTCCACGCCCCGCAGCGGCACCCCCACCGTGCCCGTACGGGGCCCCTGGTCCGCGCGCACGCTCGTGTTCATCAGCGTCTCGGTCATGCCGTACCGCTCGATGACGTGCCGGCCGGTGGCCGCCGTGATGCGCTCGTGGTCGGGCAGCGGCAGCGGCGCCGATCCGGACACCAGCAGCCGCGCCCCGGACAGCGCGTCCACCAGGCCCGGTTCGGTCTCCAGCGCCTCGGCCAGCCGGTGATACATCGTCGGCACCCCGAACAGCACGGTGCCGCCGCCCGTGAGAGCGCGCACCACGCCTTCTGGGCTGAACCGGCCCAGGTGGTGCAGCGAGCCGCCGCGCCGCAGCGGTCCGAGCACGCCGAGGATCAGCCCGTGCACGTGGAACAGCGGCAGCCCGTGCACGACGACGTCGTCGGCCGTCCACCGCCACGCGTCCTCCAGGGCGTCCAGGGTGGCCGTGACCGCACGCCGGGAGAGCACAACTCCCTTGGGCGGGCCGGTCGTTCCGGAGGTGTAGACGACGAGCGCGGCGGCGCCGGAACCCGGGTCGGGCGGCAGCGCGCCGGTGGCGTCCTCCGGGGTCTGCAGGGGGCCGGCGGCCTCTTCCGGTACGCGCACGTCGGTGCGCGGCAGCGAGTCCAGCGGCGCGGGCAACTCGGCGCCGGGCGCGGCGAGTACGCGCGCGGGCGCGCTGTCGGACACGATGTGCCCCAACTCCCGTTCGCCGCTGCTGGGGTTGACCGGCACCGCGGGCACGCCGGCCAGCAGCGCGCCCACCACGGCGACGGCGGTCTCCAGCGTCGGCGTCGCCCAGACGGCCACGCGGCCCGCGCCGTGCAGTTCGGCGCCCAACCGGCCTGCCGCCGCGGCCAGTTGACCGTAGCTGAGGCTGCGGTCGCCGAAGCGCAGCGCGGTCCGCGGCGCCGCCGCCTGGAGGGCGGGGAAGAGCAGGGACACCCCGGGCTCCCTTCGAGTCGTGGTCGTACCGGGCGGTCAGCATCTCACCCGAGCGGCACACCGGACGGAGGCCCTGCCGCAGAAGAGGGCCCGAACGGGGCGCCGCTGCCGGTCGGTTGGGGCCGCGGCACGGTCGACGCCGCGGCCGGACGAGCGTATCCGAGCACTCGCGGCAGCACAGGGGTATCGATCACGAAGGTCGACCGCGGTCGCGCACGGTGCGCCCGCTCACTGCTACGTGTCGCCAGGGAAGAGCGCCGTGAACGGGTCCAGCGGATCGGACAGGCCGTGCACGAACGGGTAGTCGAAGTGCCAGACGAGGAACAGCAGGAAGGCGAGCAGTGCGGTGAACAGCCCGGCCAGCAGCAGCAACTCCCGCCCGGAGCGCTGGATTTGCAGCGTGAACAGCATGCCGACCGACACCACCGCGCCCGCCACCAGGCCGAGCCACACCACGCCGGGCAGGGTGGGCTCCAGGCTCTGCCCGCGGTCGGCGCGGGCGGCGGCCGCCTCGCCGACCTGGTCGGAGAGCGACTGGTAGGTCTGCTCCTCGCGGGCGGTGTGCGGCTCGTAGGCGAGTACGTCGGTGCGCAGCCGGGCCAGCAACCGGTCGCCGGCGCCGGTGAGCCGGCCGTGCGCCGCCATGTACGGGCCCTCGGTGTGGACGGTGTGGCGTACGTACGCACCGACGTCCGCGCGGATCCGGTCCCGTACGGGCGCGGGGTAGACCTGCGCGCGTGCGGACACCTCGTGCAGCGCCTGCGCCTCGTTCTGCACGGTCTCGTCCGCGGCCTCCCGCGCCTCCCAGACACCGGCGATGGCGAGGCCGAGCACGATGGCGTACACAACGCCGATCATCATCGTCATGTACTCGATGACGTCGGGGGTTTCGGACGGGTCGTCGTCGCCGCCCGCCCTGCGCTGGCGCAGCACCGCGACGGCGAGGACGACGGCACAGGTCGCGAGCGTGCCGAGGATGAGGATCAGCCATTCCGACATCGGGTTCTCCCGTGGCTCCGGACGGACGTGGTCGGTGTACGGGCGGGGTCGGTGCGCACGGGCGGAATCGCCGGGCGCGCGGGGGCGGTTGAGGCGCGCCGGTGGTCCGCTCAGGAGCCGGGCGAGCGGCCGGAACGGGCGGAGCGGCCGCCGCTGCGCGAACGCGGGCGCAGCCCGGCGGCGGCCAGCACGGCGGGTGCGATCACCAGCAGCGTCCGCACCACCATCGGCATCGCCGTGTGCTCGGGCCGCTGCGCGGGCGTGAGTTGGGCGGTGGCGGCCCGGTGCGGGTGCGGGCGGTGGGTCCGGCGCCGGGGGTGCGGAGCGTGCGTATGCGGCGTACGCGGTGGACGCGGTGCCGAACTGGCGTGGCCCGCGGGGGAGTTGGCGTTCGCGCTGGGCCGGGGCGGTGGCGCGGGAGGGGTGTGGACGGTCGGCGGCGGGGGCGCCGGAGGGCCGCTCGGCGGAGGCGGAGAGGGACGCGGGGGCCGGGGCGACGGCTTCGGCGGCTTCGGGGGGCCCGGCGGTTTCGGCGGGCGCGGGCAGGAGCCGTGCCCGGCGGCGAGGACGAGCCGGCCCGTCGGGGTGCGTAACCGCAGCACCGCACCGGCGCCGCGGTAGCCGTGCAGCGCGCCTTCGCCGGCCACGGCGTCGACGCTCGTGCTTCCCGCGCCCACCGACAGGCGTGCCCCGGCGGCCGGTTGGCGTCCGTGCGCCCTCCCGGGGAGGGGCGGCGGGCCCGCGGAGCGCGCCGGCGGACGGGCGGGGCGCGGCGCGCTCGTCGCGGACGGCGGTACGTGCCCGTAGCCCGCCCCGTAGGCGGAGACGGAACCGCGAGGGGCGCCGGAACCGGAATCAGGGGCGGAGGCGGAGACGGGAACGGGCGGGGCGGCGCCGGCGAGCGCGGGCCCTGCCGGAACGAGGGCGAGTGCCGCGCCGGCCAGGGCGGTTGCCGCCGTGTGCGGCCATCGGTGCCGTGACGTCACACGTCGAGGATGGCGACGGCGGCCGGGCCGCACCGCCGACTACGGACGTTCCTCGCCCGAAACGCTGAATTTCCCGCGGGCGCCCTTGCGTTGGGCACACGAAGGGTGAACGCGCGGGGCGGCCGGGCACCCGCCCGGCCGCCCCACCGCGGCACGCTCGACGGCCCGTCGACCGGCCGGCTCAGCCTCCGTTGACGAGCTTCATGTACTTGTCCCAGTCCCAGTTCGGGCCGGGGTCGGTGTGGTCGGTGCCCGGCACTTCGCTGTGCGCGATGATGTGCTGCCGGTCCTTCGGGATGTTGTACGCGTCGCACACCGCGGCCGTCACCTTCGCCGACGAGGCGTAGAGCGCGTCCGTGAACCACTTGGGGTCGTCGACGTAGCCCTCGTGCTCGATGCCGATGCTGCGGTGGTTGTAGTCCGAGTTCCCGGCGTGCCAGGCGACGTCCTTCTCCTTGACCGTCTGCGCGACGTGGCCGTCGTTGGAGCGCACCAGGTAGTGGATGCTCACTTCCTTCGCGGGGTCCTGGAAGATCTTCAGGGCGTCCGCGTAGACCTCCTGCGTGACGTGGATGACGACCATCTGGATCGGGAACTCCCCGGGCCGGTCGGCGACTTGGAAGTTCTCGTTGGCGGCGGGCACCCACTCCGCGCCGGGGAAGTCGTGGGCGTGGACGCCGGATCCGCCGCTGCCGCGCGCGAGGGCGGTGCCGCCCGCGAACAGTCCGGCGGTCAGCGTGGCGCCGACCGCGAGGCCGCCGCGCAGCAGGTTCCGTCTGGAGGAGCTGCCGGCGGCGTGGCGTGGGTCGTGCTGATGGTGCGTGAAACGTGCGGAACTCATCGTGGCTCCCGGTGAAGTGGGGGGAGGGGGCACGTGCTGGGAGGGTTACGCGCGTCGAATCGTCGCACCGGGGTGGGGAGTTGCCAAGGGAAACCCGTTCTCGCCATTGGGCGGACAACTCGAGTCGCGGCCGGCAACACCCTTGCGTACAGCGGAACATGGGGGACGGGGCGCCAAGTGACCGTCTGCACCGCTCGGTTGGGCGAATCGGTACGTACCGGGGGAGGGGAGCGGGGAACAGGCCGGGAGGGGCTGCGCGCAGAACACCCCTCCCTTGCACGGCAGTTGCCGGGAATCCGGCCGTACGGGGTCAGTGGCGCCGCAGCAGTTCTCCCGCGTCGCCGAGGGTGCGGGCGATGCGCTCGACCGTCGCGTCGTCGCGTGCCACCGGCTCGTACGCCGGTCCGTCCGCGGTGCCCCAGCCGCGCGCGACCGCGGCCGGGTCCTCCTCCAGCAGCAGGCCGGCCGCCTGCGCCGCGGCGCCGAGCGCCACCAACTCCTCGGCGCGCGGCACCTGTACGGGGCGCCCGGACAGCCGGCGTACGGTCTCCCGCCACGCGGTGCCCTTGGCCCCGCCCCCGATCAGCAGCAGTGGAGCGTCCGCCGGCGCGTCCCCGTCCAGCACTTCCTCCAGCGCACGCAGGAGCGCGAACACGGCGCCCTCGTACGCCGCCCGCAGCAGCTGCCCACCGGTCGTGTCGTGCCGCAGGCCCGTCAACAGCCCTGACGCGTAGGGAAGGTTGGGGGTGCGCTCGCCGTCCAGGAAGGGCAGCAGGGCGAGTTCGCCGCCGTCCTCGACGGCCTCGCGGTCCAGGCCGAGCAGCGCGGCCACCTTGTCCACGGCGAGCGTGCAGTTGAGGGTGCAGGCCAGCGGCAGCCAGTCGCCGCGCGCGTCCGCGAAGCCGGAGACCGTTCCGGAGGCGTCGACGGGCCGGCGGGCCGAGACGGCGTACACGGTGCCGGAGGTGCCGAGGCTGAGGACGGGCTGTCCCGGGCGCAGCCCGAGCCCGAGCGCCGCCGCCATGTTGTCCCCGGTGCCGGCCGCGACCAACGCCCCTGCGGGCAGCGGCAGTTCGGCCCGCACCGTGCCCGCGGCCTCGCCCGGTGACACCACACGGGGCAGCAGCGCGGGGGAGAGGCCGATGTGGTCGAGTACGCGGGTGTCGTAGGACTGGTCGGCCGACGCCCACCAGCCGGTGCCGGAGGCGTCGCCGCGGTCCGTGGTGGCCAGGCCGGTCAGCCGCTCGGTGAGGTAGTCGTGCGGGAGCCGGACGGCGGCGGTCGCGGCGGCCGCCTCCGGCTCGTTCTCGCGCAGCCAGGCCCACTTGGTGACGGTGTACGCGGCGGGCGGAACGCTGCCGGTGCGCTCCGCCCACCACTCGCGGCCGCCCAACTCCTCGACGAGTGCGTCGCTTTGCGGCGCCGACCGTACGTCGTTCCACAGCAGCGCGGGGCGTACGGGCCTGCCGTCGCGGTCGAGCGCGACGAGGCCGTGCTGCTGTCCGGCGACCGAGACCGCGGACGCTTCGCCGACCGCCCCGCCGCACTGCCGGAGGGCCTGCTCCAGCGCGGCCCACCACTCCTCTGGGTCGCTCTCCCGTCCGGCGCCGGCGGTGACGGTGTGCGGTGCCTGGCCGCGGGCGACGACCGTGCCGGTGGCGCTGTCCACGACCAGTGCCTTCGTCGACTGCGTGGAGCTGTCCACGCCGATGACGAGCGGGCCCTCCGGTGCCGACATGAAACTCAGCTCCCTACTTCCCTCGGTGCGTGCCGTGCGCGCATACTAATTTGTCAACGGGCATGACTAATACGGGAGTAGAGCAGCGAGGAGAGCGCACGATGGACCAACAGCCGGTGCCGGAGGACAAGTTCAGCTTCGGGCTCTGGACCGTGGGCTGGCAGGGGCGCGACCCCTTCGGCGACGCCACCCGCGCCCCGCTCGACCCCGTCGAAGCCGTGCACCGGCTGTCCGAACTCGGCGCGCACGGCGTGACGTTCCACGACGACGACCTCGTGCCGTACGGCAGCGCGCGCGCCGAACGCGAAGCGCACATCGGGCGGTTCCGGCGCGCGCTGGACGCCACCGGCATGACCGTCCCGATGGCGACCACCAACCTCTTCACCCACCCCGTCTTCAAAGACGGCGCCTTCACCGCCAACGACCGCGACGTACGCCGCTACGCGCTGCGCAAGACGATGCGCAACATCGACCTCGCCGCCGAACTCGGCGCGCACACCTACGTCGCCTGGGGCGGCCGGGAAGGCGCCGAGTCGGGCGCGGCCAAGGACGTGCGCAGCGCCCTGGACCGCATGAAGGAAGCCTTCGACCTGCTCGCGCAGTACGTCACGGAACAGGGCTACGCGCTGCGCTTCGCCATCGAGCCCAAGCCCAACGAGCCCCGCGGCGACATCCTGCTGCCCACCGTCGGCCACGCCCTCGCGTTCATCGACCGGCTGGAGCGGCCCGAACTCTTCGGCGTCAACCCGGAAGTGGGCCACGAGCAGATGGCCGGGCTCAACTATCCGCACGGCATCGCCCAGGCACTGTGGTCGGGCAAGCTCTTCCACCTCGACCTCAACGGCCAGTCCGGCGTGAAGTACGACCAGGACCTGCGGTTCGGCGCGGGAGATCTGCGCGCCGCCTTCTGGACCGTCGACCTGCTGGAGCGGGCTGGCTACGACGGGCCGCGGCACTTCGACTTCAAGCCGCCGCGCACCGAGGACTACGAAGGGGTGTGGGCGTCGGCCGCCGGCTGCATGCGGAACTACCTGCTGCTGCGCGAGCGGGCCGCCGCCTTCCGCGCCGACCCGGCCGTTTGGGAGGCGCTGCGCGCCGCACGCCTGGACCAGCTCGCACAGCCCACGCTCGCCGACGGCGAGACGCCCGCCCAACTCCTCGCCGACCGCTCGGCGTTCGAGGACTTCGACGCCGCGTCCGCGGCCGAGCGCGGCATGGCCTTCGAACGCCTCGACCAGCTGGCCATGGACCACCTGCTGGGCGCGTGACCGCGGCGTCCACGGCGGCTCCGGCCCATCCGCCCCCGTACGTACGGCAGTCGGGCACGGGCCGCGCCCCACTGCCGCCCCGTCTCGGCCCGCCGGCAGCGGTCAGCGCGAGCGCGGCGCATCGCGGGGCAGCGACTCCGGGAGCCCGAACACGGCGAACAGCTCCGCACCCGTGAAGCTGCACACGTGCGCCACCAAGTCGCCGCGGACAGCCAGCACATGCAGCTGGAAGGGGCGGTAGTCGCCGCCCTCGTGCCGGCTGTAGAGCGCGAACGCGGGCTGGCCGTTGGCCGCCGTCGGCACCATGAGGCCGTCGCCCGGGCGCAGCGGGCACTGGACCTCGGTGAGCCGGCCGATGGCCTCCGGGCCGCGGAACCACTCCGGGAACGGCGGCATCTCCCACACGGCGTCCTCGGCGAACAGCTCCACGATGGCCGCCACGTCCTTCCTCTCGAACGCCGCCGCATACCGCTCCAGAAGCGCGCGCCGGCGCGGATCGTCCGGCTCGGAGAGCTGGTCCTCCGCGGGCGAGACGTCCTTGAGCTGCGCCCGCGCCCGCTGGAGCGCGCTGTTCACGCTCGCCGTCGAGGTCTCCAGCAGCTCGGCCACCTCGGCGGCCCGCCACTTGAGCACATCCCGCAGCAGCAGCACGGCACGCTGCCGGGGCGGCAGATGCTGCAACGCCGCGACGAGAGCCAGCCGCATGCTGGAGCGCTCCACCGCGACCTCCGCCGGATCGGCGGCGCGGGCGCCCGTGAACAGCGCGTCCGGAATCGGCTCCAGCCACGGCACTTCGGGCGTCTCGGCCACCGGGCGCTCCGGATCGCCGGGCGCACCCAGACCCGACGGCAGCGGCCGCCGCTCGCGGCTCTCGATCGCGGAGAGGCACGCGTTGGTCGCGATGCGGTAGAGCCACGTACGCAGCGACGAGCGGCCCTCGAACCGGTCGGCCGCGCGCCAGGCCCGCAGATAGGTCTCCTGGACCAGATCCTCGGCGTCGTGCAGCGAGCCGAGCATTCGGTAGCAGTGCGCCAGCAGTTCGCGCCGATAGGGCTGCGCGCTCGCCACCAGCTCCTCGCCTGGCCCCTGCCGCTCGCCCGGACCCTCCTCGACGGTCTTCCGCAGAACCCCGCCCGCCATACTCCACGCCTTTCCGGTTGTGCCGCCGACCGCGCCGGGCCGCCGGACGTACGTCAACGGCCCTTGCGCCGCCACCGCTTGCGCGCCTTGCGGCGGGCCCTGCTGAAGAACCAGCCCGCCGGCGGCTCGTCGGAGCGCCACGGCTGCGGCTCGGGCGGATGACCGCGCCAGCGCTCACGCAGCATCCTCGTACGGGCCGCCGGCTCCTTGACCTCCGCGTCCCGTATGAAGCGCTCGTCGAAGACCCGCTCCTCGTCGTCCCGCCAGACCGCCTCCGGCTCCTCTTCGGGCCGCTCCTCGGACCACTCCGCGTCGTCCCGGGCCTCGCCGCCCGGGACCTCTTCGGCATTCTCCTCGGCGTTCTCCGCGGTGCCGCCGTCGTCGATGCCGGGGGTCTGCTCGCGGTGTTCGTTCTCTTCGCGGCCACCGTCGTCGCCGCGGCGCCGGCCGCGGCCGCCCGGCTGCTCGTCCATCGGTATCTCCATCCGCCGTCCCCGCCGGTCAGGGCGCGGCACCAGGGGAACGCTCCGGGGGCTCCGGCGGTTCCGCGGTCCGGCGGGCGCACGGCTGCGCTCGAATCGGGATATTCGGTGCGCTCTCTTCACGGTAACGGCGAAAATCCCGAGGTGAGACGGGCCGGCGGCGGCGAATGACGGCGAGGTCTTGACCGCGCCGCGCCCACGGGGGTCTAGTAACTGATCGGCGAGAACGGCGTACGCCCGTGGCCGGCCCCGCGGCTCGGATCCCAGCTCCACGAGCGCACGCGACGGGCCCCGGGAACGAGGAGCACACATGGGCGTGCAGCTACCGAAGTCGGCGGACGGCCCGGGCCGTGACCCCGGCACGGACCCGGCCGCGGACCAGTCCCCTCCGGGAGCCCTGCGGGCCGGACTGAAGAACCGCCACCTGTCGATGATCGCCATCGGCGGCGTCATCGGAGCCGGGCTCTTCGTCGGCTCCGGCGCCGGCATCGCGAAGGCCGGCCCCGGCATCCTCATCTCGTACGCGCTGGCCGGCACCCTCGTCGTGCTGGTGATGCGGATGCTCGGCGAGATGGCCGCGGCCGACCCGTCCTCGGGCTCGTTCTCCACGTACGCCGACCGCGCCCTCGGCCGCTGGGCGGGCTTCACCGTGGGCTGGCTGTACTGGTTCTTCTGGGTCGTGGTCCTCGCCGTCGAGGCGACCGCCGCGGCGAAGATCCTCACCGGCTGGGTGCCGGCCGTACCGCAGTGGACCTGGGCGCTGCTGGTGATGGCGCTGCTGACCGCGACGAACCTCGCCTCGGTGGGCTCCTACGGGGAGTTCGAGTTCTGGTTCGCGGGGATCAAGGTCGTCGCCATCACCGTCTTCATCGTGGTCGCCGGGCTCGCCGCGTTCGGTCTGCTGCCCGGCACGGAGGCGGTGGGCGCCGCCAACCTCACCGGGCACGGGGGCTTTCTGCCGAACGGGCCGGGCGCCGTGCTGTCCGGCATGCTGCTCGTCGTCTTCTCCTTCATGGGCAGCGAGATCGTCACGCTGGCCGCCGGCGAGTCCCCGGAGCCGCAGCGCATGGTCCGCCGCGCCACGAACAGCGTGATCTGGCGCATCGGCACCTTCTACATCCTCTCCGTGCTGCTGGCCGTCGTCCTGCTGCCGTGGAACGCCAAGTCCCTGGTGAAGGACGGGCCTTACGTCGCCTCGCTGAACCAGATGGGCATCCCGCACGCGGGCGCGATCATGGACGTGATCGTGCTGACCGCCGTGCTGTCCTGCCTCAACTCCGGCCTGTACACGGCCTCCCGGATGGCCTTCTCGCTCGGCCAGCGCGGCGACGCCCCCAAGTCCTTCGCCCGCACCGACCGGCGCGGAGTGCCGCCGGCCGCGATCTGGGCCTCGGTCGGCTTCGGCTTCGTCGCCGTGATCTTCAACTACACCTCGCCGGACACCGTCTTCGAGTTCCTGCTCAACTCCTCGGGCGCCGTAGCCCTGTTCGTCTGGCTGGTGATCTGCTGCTCGCAGCTGCGGATGCGCCGCACTATCGAGCGGGAGATGCCGGAGCGGCACACCGTACGCATGTGGCTCTTCCCGTACCTCACCTACGCGACGATCGCCTTCATCCTGTTCGTCGTCGGCTACATGTTCTACGACGACGAGGGCCGCCAGCAGATGGTGATGTCCGTCGTCGTCGGCGCCCTCGTGCTCGTCGTCGGCATCGTCCGGGACCGCATGGCACCGGGACCGGCGGCCGGCCACGGGCGGACCGCCGAGGCCGTGGCCGCCGAGCCCGGCGCTCCTACCGCGGCCGACGACGCGGGCGGAACCGGAACGGGAGCGTGAGCACCGCGAGTCCGAGCAGCACCAGGGCGATGCCGGCCCACGCGCGCGGGCCCAGCCGCTCCCCGACGACCAGGACGCTGAGCACCGCGGCCACCACGGGCTCGAAGAGGGACAGCGTGATCGCGGAGCTGGCGGTGATCCGGGCCAGCCCGGCGCCGTAGAGGACGTACGCCAGGCACATCGGTATCGCCGACAGGTAGGCGGCGACCGCGAGGCCGCGCGGCTCGGACAGCAGCGGCCCGCCCGTGACCGCGAGCACGGGCAGCAACAGCGCCGCCCCGAGCCCGAATTGGGCGCCCATGGCGGCGCGCGAGGAGTGCCCGGCGCGGATGACGCGGGCGCCGTAGGCGGAGAAGACCGCGTACGAGGCGCCCGCGAGCAGGCCCAGTGCCACGCCTGCGGACGGGTTGCCGCCCGTACTCGCGCGGCCGGCGCCGTGCCCGGAGGACACCAGCAGGACGCAGCCGGCCGCGGCGGCCGCGGTCGCCGTCAGCCAGCGCGGCGTGAGCCGGGTCCCGGACAGCACGCGGTCGAGCAGCGCGGCGAAGACGGGCGAGCAGCCGATGGTGACCACGGTGCCGGCCGCGACTCCGGCCAGCGCCATGGAGCTGTAGAACGCCAACGGGTAGACGGCGACGGCGAGTCCGCTGAGCAGCGCCCAGCGGGCCACGCGTCCGCCGTCCCGCAGCACCCGCCAGGCGGAGCGCCCGGCGAGCAGCAGCGTGAGCAGCCCGCCGACGCCCATGGTGGCGGCGCCGACGGCGAGCGGCGAGGTGCCGGAGGGGGCGAAGCCGGCGGCGGTTCCGGTGGTGCCCCACAGTCCGGCCGCCGCGAGTACGAGCGGCGGCCCCCAGCGGCCGCGAGGCCCGGAGCCGGCGGAAAGGCCGGGCCGCGCAGGGGTGTTGGCGGCGCGGCCGGGGCAGTGAGGAGAACCGGAGGCTCCGGAGGCAGAAGGAGTTCCGGAGCGAGAAGGAGTCCCGGAGGGAGTGGGAGAAGAAGACATGCGGGCGCCCTTGATCCGTGGCAGGCCGATGGGACGGTCTCGGAAGGGCGCAGCGGAGGCGGCAGCATGCGACCGACCCGCGCGGGTCCGTGCGGACGCGGCGGATGGCAGGCTGCCGTGCAGCAGAAAGACGGGCGGCGCGACGCGGCCCGTGAACCAGGGGTGACCCGGGAGAAGTGCTCTGCGCCCTTAAGAGGACGCGGGGGGCGGGGTGACCGTGTTCCAGTAGGTGGTGTTCATGGGCGACAGCGTACGTGAGCGCGAGCGGCGGACGGCGGGCGGGCGTGGAAGCGCCCCCGGGCGCATGCGGGAGCGCCCCCGTAGGAACGGGGCGTTACGCGGGCGCGGTGCGGCGACGGAAGCGCACGGGGGGCGGCCCGTGCGCTCGCGACGCTCGATGCCTTCGGTACGCTCAGTACGTCCAGTACGTCCAAGTCGCCGCAGACGCAGGGGAGTTCAACCCGGCCCAGCGGACGGGCAGGTCAACTCGGCCCACACCGTGTGCCCTCGCTCGGGGGCTTCGTCAGGGCCGTCGGTGCGGATACCCCAGTCGTCGGCCACCACGCTCACCAGCAGCAGTCCACGGCCGTTCTCGCCGTCCGTGTCCGGCGTCCCGCCGGCGGGGCAGGGGAACGGACGGTCGCTGCCGCCCTGGTCGGTCACCTCCAGACGCAACCGCCCGCCGGCCAGGCGCACTTCGCAGCCGACCTGTCGGCTGCCGGTGTGCCGTACGGCGTTGGTGACCAGTTCGGACACCAGCAACTGCGCGTCCGCGCAGCGGTCTTCGGACACCTGCCACGCGGCGAGCAGCTCCAGTACACGTCTTCGGGCGACGGCTACGGAGGCGTCGAGAGCGGGCAGGCGGAACACGTCCTGGAGCGGGCGCACCGACTCCAGGGCAGGCCGAACCTCTAATGAGAGGGCGTCATGGGGGGAAGCCACCGCACCACTATGGGCTTCGTCACTCGCGAAAGGCAAGGAGCAATCTGTGAATAACAAAAGAGTCCGGTGCAGGCTGTCGTGCGACGGCCTGCCCGTGCCAAACTGCGTGTGTATGAAGGCAGTTGGAGGCGAGGGCTAGTGGCAGACTCCCGTGCGGGCAGCGGCGCCCCGACGGTTCTGCGGGTCGTCCTGGGCAAGCGGCTGCAACATCTGCGCGAGAAAGCCGGCTTCACGTACGAGCAGGCCGGGCGGGCGCTCGACGTCACCCATGTCACCGTCCGCCGCATGGAGAAGGCCGAGGTCGGCCTGAAGCTCATCTACGTCGAGAAGCTGCTGCAGACCTACGGGCTCAGCGAGCAGTCCGAGATCGAGGAGTTCCTGGACCTCGCCAAGCAGGCCAACCAGCCCGGCTGGTGGCACAGTTACCGCGACGTGCTGCCCGAGTGGTTCAGCGCCTTCGTCAGCCTGGAGGGCGAGTCCCGCGTCATCCGCGCCTACGAACCCCACTACGTGCCCGGCCTGTTGCAGACCGAGAGCTACGCCCGCGCCGTCCTGCGGGCCGGTATGCCGCACGCTCCGGAAGAGGAGATCCGCCGTCAGGTGGCGCTGCGTCTGGAGCGGCAGGCCGTGCTGGAGAGAGCCGAACCGCCCCTGCTGTGGGTCGTGATGGACGAGACGGTGCTGCGCCGCTCCATCGGCGGCCCCGAGGTGATGCGCGAGCAGATCGACCGGCTGATCGCCGCCACGGAACTCCCGTACGTGCGGCTGCAGATCATGCCGTTCAGCGTCGGCCCGCACTCGGCGATGTACGGCCCGTTCCACCTCTTCCGGTTCCCCATCGACGAGCTTCCGGACGTCGCGTTCGCCGAAAGCCTCGTCGGTGCGGCCTATTTCGACCAGCGCAACGAAGTGACGACGTTCCTGGAGGCGCTGGACCGGATGTGCGCCCAGGCCGCGCCCGTGTCGCGGACGGAGGCGATCCTCAGTGCGATGCGCAAGGAGATCTGAACCATGGGTCGTATCTACAACGGCATGCCCGCCAAGCAACTCGGCACGGAGGGCTGGCACAAGCCCTGGAGCGGGGGCAACGGCGGCAGTTGCGTCGAGGCGCTGAAGCTGGCCGACGGACGGGTCGCCCTGCGGCAGTCCGCGGACCCGGAGGGGCCCGCGCTCATCTACACGCCGCACGAGATCGAGAAGTTCATCCAGGGCGCGAAGGCCGGCGAAGCCGACTTCCTGCTCGCATGACCGCATGTACGGGAGGAACCACGCCGTGTCGGAAATGGGCTTCCGCCCCGACCAGATCGACACCGCCAATCCGCACTCGTCCCGGATGTACAACTACTACCTGGGCGGCTGGGACAACTACGAGGTGGACAGAAGGGCCGCCGACCGGGTCCTCGAACTCGCCCCGTCCGTACGGCGCACCACCGTCGGCTACCGCGCCTTCCAGCGCCGTGCCGTACGCGCGGTCGTCGCCAGGGGCGTGCGCCAGATCCTCGACATAGGGACCGGGATCCCGCTCGCGCCGGCGGTCCACGAGACCGCGCGCGAGACCGCTCCCGAGACGCGCGTGGTGTACGTCGACAACGACCCGATCGTGAGCACGTACGCCGGCGCGAAGCTGACCAACGCGCCCGGCACCGCCTTCGTGCACGCCGACCTGCGCGATCCGGAGGCGATCCTGGACCACCCCGCGACGCGCGAGCTGATCGACTTCGACCAGCCCGTCGCCGTGCTGCTCGTCGCCGTCATGCACTACGTACGGGAGCCGGACGATCCGGAAGGGATCCTCGCGGCGTTCACCGACCGCATGGCCGACGGCAGTTGCCTGGTCCAGTGCCACGCCACCGCGGACTTCGACGAGGACGGCTCGCTGCTGCGCGCGGCGAAGCTCTACGAACAGTCCACCGCGCAGCTGGTGTTGCGCGACCGCGACTCGATCCTGCCGCTGTTCCAGGGCTTCGAGCTGATGGAGCCGGGCCTTGTGCAGCCGCCGCTGTGGCGCCCCGACGGCCCGCCTCCGGGCCCGGAGGAGCTGCGCGGGCACGCCGGGTACGCCGGAGTCGGCGTCAAGGGCGGCGTGTAGAAACGGGATCTGCCCACGAAGAGCCGACTCTTCTTCCCTTAAGGGGCGCTGATGTACGGGCGTTGACCTACGTCGCCGCCCTTGACTCGTGTCTCTCCGTACGGCTGGTTCCGGATGAATCTGTTCCGGACGCTCCGTCAGGCAAGAGCCGGGAAACTCTCGTCGGTGCGGAGGAAGTCAACTGTCAACGCGTGTAGGAATCTTCGACGTGCGGAACTAAACTTCCGCACGCCTCGGGCCACTTGGAGACGGCGCGTAGGTGGAGACGGCGGTTCCCCCCACCAGTGGCCGCCCCGCCACTCACCACCGTTCCGGTCGTTCATGCCGGGTGAAGGTTCGCCCTGACATTGGCATGAACACCTCCAGTTGCCGGCAGGTGTGTGCCCTGCCGACAACCGGCGGCAGGGACTCATCCATGTCACCCCCCAGCCATGAGAGGCCTCATGAAGCACAGATGGATGACCACGACCACCGCCACCGCCACCGCGTTCCTGGGGCTCATGGGCCTCGCGAGCACCGCACCGGCCGCAGCACAGGAAGCCGGCACGGGCTACGTCGCCCTCGGTGACTCCTACTCCTCCGGCGTCGGCGCCGGCGACTACGACGACGCGGGCGGCGACTGCAAGCGCAGCGCCCACGCCTACCCGCAGCTGTGGAAGGACGCCCACGCCCCCTCGTCCTTCGACTTCACCGCCTGCTCCGGCGCCAAGACGACAGACGTGCTCAACAACCAGCTCGGGCCGCTCAGTTCGGACACCGGAACGGTCAGCATCAGCATCGGCGGCAACGACGCCGGGTTCGGCGACACCATGGTCACGTGCGTGACCCAGGGCAAGGACGCGTGCCTGAGCAAGGTCCAGGAAGCGCGCGACTACGCCGACAAGACCCTGCCCGGTCAGCTCGACCAGGTCTACAACGCCATCAGCCAGAAGGCGCCCTCCGCCCACGTGGTCGTGCTGGGCTACCCGCACCTGTACCAGCTCGACGGCGACTGCACCCTCGGCATCAGCGAGGAGTCGCGCAGGGCCATCAACGGCGCCGCCGACGAACTCGACACGATCATCTCCCAGCGGGCCTCCGCACACGGCTTCAGCTTCGGCGACGTACGGCCCACCTTCACCGGGCACGAGATCTGCTCCGGCGACCCCTGGCTCAACAGCGTCCACGTGCCCGTCGACGAGTCGTACCACCCGACGGCCGCGGGGCAGTCCGGCGGCTACCTCCCGGCCATGGAGAAGGCCGGCTGACGCACCGCGGCACGACCGCAGTTCGCCGGTGAGCACCGGCTCGGCCACGGGCGCGGCGCCTTCGTCGTACGTACGAGGGCCCGCGCCCGTGGCGCTCGCGCCGCCGGGACCGAGTCGCGGCCCACGAGTCCGGCGGCGCAGTACGCACCAGCAGCGGTACGCACCGGCGCGAATGCGCACCAGTACGGCACGGGCCGCTCGCCGGGGAACCTGGCATCCTCGGGAAGCGTTGTCCGGATGAGAACAGTCGCGGCGGCGTGAAGTGCGGCCGCACAGGAGGAGGAGCGGACATGACCAACGGAGCCAAGATCGCCATCGGCGGGGTCGCCGTCGGTCTGCTGCTGTGGTTCATCACGTCGTCGCTGTGGATCAGCCTGCTGGTCGTCGTCGGCGTTCCGGCCGTGGCCTATCTGGCGCTCGACCCGTCCCAGCGGCGCCGTCTGCGGCGCGTCAGCCGCAAGGAGCTGCGGAGATGACCGGGACGACCGGTTCGGCGTAGGTGCGCTGAGCGCTGCGGCGGAGGGGCCGCGAGGCTGGAGCGCGCCGACGGGAGCGTCCGGCTGCCGGCGGGTTCAGGCCGCGGGCCGGACCGCCATGCCGTCCAACGCTTCGAGCAGAGCGGGCAGTTGACTGCCCCGACCCACCGGCAGCACTTCGCCCGGTTCCTCGTCGAGGAGCAGGAAGGCGATGTCGTCCGTGCGCGCCACCATGCTCCAGCCCGGACCGTCGGCTCGTATGGTGCGGGCGTCCCCGGAGGCGAACTGCGAGCGGACTCTGCCCGGTGGCGGCGGCTCCTCCAGATAGGCCCGCACCTGCTCCAGCACGCGCCGCACACGGGCGTCCGGTTGCTGTCCGTCAACGACGAACTCGACGTCGTCCTCGACCTGTTCGCGCCAAGCGGCCCACTGGAGGGCGATCTCGTCGGCGCCGAGCCGCCGCTGCGCGGGACCCCAGTGCTCCGTGTCGGGCGGCGTCAGCACCGGGCCCACGTCCTCCGCGCCCCGGCCGTCTCCGTCGTCTCCGTCCGGTTCCGGATCGTGCGGTGCCGGCAGCTTCGGCGCCGAGACGGCCACCGGCAGCGGCCAGCCGGGCAGGGCCGCCGCGATGCTGTCCTCGCTGGGCGAGAGGTCGTAGTCCATTCCGCAGTCCCACGCGGCGACGGCGCAGGCGACGAGCGTGACGTCCTCGGTGGCCACCGTCCAGCGGGCCCCGTCGCCGTCCTGACCCAGCACCAGTCCGTAGCCTTCCGCGAAGGGCTCCAGGCCGAGCCGCGCGCACGCCTCCGGATAGTCGTCGCCCAGCACGCTCGGGAACTGGGCCGGCGTGAGCAGCACCGCGGTCAGTACGTACAGCGCGTCGTCGTCCTCGGCAGCCACTACGCCCGCCTCCCTTCCCTCGGCTGACGCGCACCCTAACCCCGAAGCCGGGCCTTCGACAGAGCAGGGGCCGACCGGCCGCGTGCCTCGGGCAACGCCCAACGGCCGCCCCGCCGCGGGGAGTTGACCGCCGTCCGGCCCTGCCGGACTCAGGACTCAGGGGCTCTCAGGACTGAGGCCGAATCCTCCGGTGCGCCGCACCCTCGCGGAGCCGTAGCCTGCCTCCGGCGCAGCGCCACGTGCGCCCGTGCCGCACCGCTGCCCGCGGCGGGCGCACGGGCGGTCGCCGGGGGCGCTCGGAAGCACCCTCCCGGCTGTCCGGGCCCGCCGCTGCGCCGATACGACGCTGGCGCTCCCGCGCCGACTGTCGTTACGGTCACAGGAGTTGAGGGGGCGGCGGGTCCGGCGCAGGCCGAGGCGGCGCCGAGCGAGATCCCGGGCGTCTTGATCGCCGCCGCGCGTACCGCAGATGGGCCGGCGGGCGGGTGCGCCGGAAGCGTCCGTCTCCCAACTCGTAGGCCATGCCCACGACTTCCGCCTCTGCTGCCCGGCCGCGTCCCGCACCCGTACGCCTGCCGGCTGCGCCGGGGCCGCCGGCGAGACGCCCTGGGCGAGACGCCGCAAGGAGGCTTCCCGTGACCGACACGACCCGCCACCGCAAGGACCTCGACTGGCTGCTGGACGATCTGGCCGCGCGCATCCCCGAGGTGCGCGGCGCGATGGTGCTCTCCAACGACGGCCTGCCGACCGGGTTTTCGGACACGCTCCCACGCCCGGACGCCGAGCACGTCGCCGCACTCGCCTCCGGATTACACAGCCTGGCCGCCGGCGCGGGACGGTTCCTGGGAGCAGGCGGCCCGCGGCAGACGATGGTCGAGCTGGACGCCGGATTCCTCTTCGTGCTGGCCGCGGGGCGGGGAGCGATCCTGGCCGTACTGGTGGACGGGAACGCCGACATGGCGCTCATCGCGTACGAAATGGCCCGGCTGGTGCGGAGCGTGGGCGAGCACCTGGCCGGGCCGTCCCGCGAGGGGGACTGACTCAGTCGGCGACGTCGGACAGCGCGACGACCTTGTCGATACGGAGCCTGGCCAGCACCTCGCCGGGCACGGCGTTGCGCGCGCCGAACCGCTCGGCCTGCTCCTCGCCCACATACCGAGCGGCGATCTTCGTCGCCCAGTGCAGCATCTCGGCCAGATCCGTGGTCAGTTCGGCACGGCCGTGGACCACCGCGAAGCTGTACGGCGGCCGTTCGTCGTCGACGCAGAGCGCGGCGCGTCCGTCCCGCGCGAGGTTGCGTCCCTTGACGGTGTCCGAACCGGTCGTGAAGACGAGGTCGTCCCCGTCGAGCACGAACCACACGGGCGCGACATGGGGACTCCCGTCGGACCGTACCGTCGACAGCTTGCCCGTGCGCGAACCGTACGAGAGAAAGGCCCGCCACTCGCTCTCGGTCATCTTCTCAGCCATCCGCCCATACTGCGCTGGACGTAGCCGAAAAGCGCCAAGGGCACGCGGAGTTGCGGCAGTGGTTGCCGAGCGCGTCGTGGTGGGTAAGGGTGGCACGGCAGTGGTCGAGAGAAGGGGGAGACGGCGATGGCGCTGAGCACGGGGCTGGACTGGCTGCTCGACGATCTGACCGAGCGGATCGCCTCCGTGCGGCACGCGATGGTTCTCTCCAACGACGGCCTGGTGACGGCCAACAGCCAGACCCTGGAGCGGCAGGACGCCGAGCATCTGGCGGCCGTGGCCTCCGGTCTGCACAGCCTTGCCAAGGGGTCGGGCAAGCACTTCGCGGCGGGGCGCGTGCGGCAGACCATGGTCGAGTTCGAGGACGGGGTGCTCTTCGTGACGGCGGCGGGGGACGGCAGTTGCCTGTGCGTGCTGACCGGGCCCGAGACCGACATCGGTCATGTCGCCTACGAGATGGTGCTGTTGGTCAATCGCGTCGGCGAACACCTCGGCGTCGGCAGCCGTACCGGCGGCGAGAACGGGGACTGAGCCCGGCGGCCGGGCGGCCCGTCGGTGCGAGCGCCGCCCGCAGCCGTGAAACCGGGGGCGCTCGGGTACGGGCCGACTCCCCGGACTGTGCCGGGGCGTTGACGCCGATTCTGCGGCGTGCCGACCGGGGCGGCGGTGAGCGGGGATGCGGCTCGGCCGGTGGGTGCCGGGGCCGATCGGGAAGTTATCCACAGGGGGAGCGACGATCCGGACGATCCGCTAGCGTCGTCACCGTCAGTAGTTGAAGCACTGCGGAACGACGGGGGATGACCCATGCAGGAGACCGTCTCGATGGATGCGGCCGCGAAGGAACTCGGCCTGCGGCCACGCGAGTTGGAGCGCGCCGTGCAGCTGGGAGAGGTGTGCGCGGTGCCGGAGGGCGTGCAGGGGAGCCTCGGCGTCCCCGGGGCCGAGCTGGAGCGGGTGAAGAGGGCGGACGGCTTCCCGCACGCGCTGCGGCAGCGGCTGCGTGTGGTGGGAACGGTGCAGGGAGCGGAGCTGCTGGGCATCGCCCCGGCGCGGTTCCTCCGCCTCGCCCGCGGCGGCTGCTTCCGCCCGGTCGAGTTCTACATCAACCGCTATCGCGCCGTCGCCTGGCTCTATCTCGCCGCGGAACTACGGGTGTTCGCCGAGCGCCGCCCGGAGCTGCTGCGCGGAAACGCGCCGCGCGGACTGCGGGTCCTCCTGGACGAGGGCGTCGACCACCGCCCGTGGCACTGGCGTGATCGCCGCGTCGGGCAGTTGTGCCGGCAGGCGGCCGGGCCCTGGGAGCGGGCAGCGGCACGCGCGGCGGTGCTCGATGAGGACGTGCTGGCGTGCAGCGTGCCCGACGAGGGCGAGCGGGCGAGACTGCGCGCGCTCCGGCCCGACGTGGCCGGTCCGCGGACGCGGTCCGCGTCCACCGAGCAGATCGTCCGGCGGCTGTGCCTGGCGACCTCCGGGGACGAGATCCTGTGGCACCGGCTCATGCTGGATGCCGACTTGGAGGAGGCGCGCGCCGCCGAACCGGCCGGGTCCGCAGGCCCGTTGACGCTCCGCAGCGTTCCGGCGGCGCTCCCCGCGTCGCCGTGCGCGGTGCGGAGCCGTTCCGGCCACCGGCTGGACCCGGCGGTCCGGGGAGCGGTTGTCGCATCGGTCCGCCCGGGTGCTCCGGGACGTGCGTCGTACGGCGCGGGGCGGCCGCCTCAGCCGGGCCAGCGGCGCTGGCGGGACCGGCTGCGCCGGCGCACCACGCCGGGCCCGGCCGCGGTCTGAACTGCGGTGGCGCGCAGGGCGGTTCGCACTGCACGGGCGGGCGCACGGTCGCGCCAGGGGCCGTACGGCGTACGTGCCTCAGCGGACCGCCCGCGGGTTCAGCGCGTGTGAGGCTGCGGCCGGAACAGTCCCTCCTGCATCACGGAGACGATCAACCGGCCCTCGCGATCGAAGATCTGCCCGCGCGCCAGCCCGCGAGCGCCCGTGGCGATCGGCGACTCCTGCTGGTAGAGGAACCACTCGTCGGCTCGGAAAGGGCGGTGGAACCACATCGCGTGATCCAGGGAGGCCATGTCGAAGCCCCGTGGCCCCCACAGCGGTTCGATGGGCAGCCGCACCGCGTCCAGCAGCGTCATATCGCTGGCGTAGGTGAGCGCGCAGGTATGGACGAGTGGATCGTCCCCCAACGGTTCGATGGCGCGCATCCACACCCCGCTGCGCGGCTCCACGTCCCGCAGTTCGTCGACGTCCCAGCGCAGCCGCTCCACGTAGCGGATGTCGAAGGCCATGCGCCTCTCCAACCGCTCCGGGGACTCGGGCAGTTCGGGCAGGTGGCCGCGCAACTCGTCGGCGAGCGTCGGCAGCGTTTCGGGAGCGGGGACGTCCGGCATCGGCATCTGGTGCTCGAACCCGGGCTCGGCCCGATGGAAGGAGGAGGTGAGATTGAAGATGGTGCGTCCCTGCTGGACGGCGATCACCCGCCGGGTGGTGAACGACCGCCCGTCCCGCACCCGTTCGACCTCGTACACGATGGGCACGCCCGGTGTGCCGGGCCGCAGGAAGTACGCGTGCAGCGAGTGCACCGGGCGCTGCCCGTCCGTGGTGCGGCCGGCGGCGACCAGGGCCTGCCCCGCGACCTGCCCGCCGAAGACCCGCTGGAGGTTCTCCTTGGGGCTGCGGCCCCGGAAGATGTTCAGGTCGATCTGCTCCAGGTCGAGCAGGTCGACGAGGTGTTCGCCGGGCACCGTCATGCGGCTTGCTCCCTTTCCGTCGTGGCTTCGCGGGGGCTCACAGCTGGCCCACGTCGGTGACCTGGAGCACGGCACGGCCCTCCGCGTCGGAGGCGGTGAGATCGACCTCGGCGGAAATGCCCCAGTCGCGGTCGCCCTCCGGATCGAGGAAAGTCTGCCGGACCCGCCACAGCGCGTCCTCCGGCACCTCCTCGATGTGCAGCAGTCCGGGGCCGCGGGCGTCCGGGCCCGTGCCCAGTTCGTCGTACTCCGCCCAGTAGGCGTCCATGGCCTCCGCCCACGCGGCGGCGTCCCAGCCCGATTCGCCGTCCAGCTCGCCCAGTTCGTCGAACTTGTCGAGCGCGGCCAGCTCCACCCGCCGGAACATCGCGTTGCGCACCAGGACGCGGAACGCGCGGGCATTCGCGGTGACGGGCTTGACCTGATCGGCCCGCTCCTGGGCCTCCTCCGCGCTCTCGTCCGCCGGATTGGCCAGCTGCTCCCACTCGTCCAGCAGGCTGGAGTCGACCTGGCGCACCATCTCGCCGAGCCACTCGACGATGTCCTGGAAGTCCTCGGACTTCTTCTCGTCGGGCACGGTGTGCTGAAGCGCCTTGTAGGCGCCGGCGAGGTAGCGCAGCACGATGCCCTCGGTGCGGGCCAGTTCGTAGTGGGAGATGAACTCGCCGAAGGCCAGGGCCCGTTCGTACATGTCGCGGACGACCGACTTCGGGGACAGCGGATGGTCGCCGACCCACGGGTGCGACCTGCGGTAGAGGCCGTAGGCGTGGAAGAGCAGTTCCTCCAGCGGCTGCGGATGTGTGATGTCCATCAGCCGCTCCATGCGCTCCTCGTACTCCACGCCGTCGGCCTTCATCTGGGCCACGGCCTCGCCCTTGGCCTTGTTGGTCTGCGCGGCGAGGATCTGGCGCGGGTCGTCCAGCGTGGACTCCACGACCGACACCATGTCCAGTGCGTAGGAAGGCGATTCGGGGTCGAGCAGGTCGAAGGCGGCCAGCGCGAACGTGGACAGCGGCTGGTTGAGCGCGAAGTCCTGCTGGAGATCCACCGTCAGCCGGACCGTGCGGCCCTCCGCGTCCGGCTCGTCCAGCCGCTAGACGACGCCGCCGTCCAGGAGCGAGCGGTAGATGGCGATGGCCCGCCTGATGTGCCGGAGTTGGGAGCGGCGGTCCTCGTGGTTGTCCTCCAGCAGCTTCCGCATCTGCGTGAAGGCGTCTCCGGGCCGGGCGATCACGGACAGCAGCATCGCGTGGGTGACGCGGAAGCGCGAGGTCAGCGGCTCCGGATCGGAGGCGATCAGCTTCTCGAAGGTCTGCTGGCTCCAGTTGACGAAGCCCTCGGGCGCCTTCTTGCGTACGACCTTGCGCCGCTTCTTCGGGTCGTCGCCGGCCTTCGCCAGCGCCTTCTCGTTCTCGACGACGTGCTCGGGCGCCTGCGCCACGACGAAGCCCGAGGTGTCGAAGCCGGCTCGCCCGGCGCGCCCCGCGATCTGGTGGAACTCGCGTGCCCGGAGCGTACGGACGCGGTTGCCGTCGTACTTCGTCAGTCCGGTGAACAAGACGGTGCGGATGGGGACGTTGACGCCGACGCCGAGCGTGTCCGTGCCGCAGATGACCTTCAACAGCCCGGCCTGCGCGAGCCGTTCGACGAGCCGCCGGTACTTCGGCAGCATGCCCGCGTGGTGCACCCCGATGCCATGCCGTACGTAACGGGACAGGTTGCGGCCGAACCGTGTGGTGAAGCGGAAGTTGCCGATGAGCCGGGCGATCTCGTCCTTCTCGGCCCGCGTGCACATGTTGATGCTCATCAGCGCCTGAGCCCGCTCCACGGCCTGCGCCTGCGTGAAGTGCACGATGTAGACGGGGGCTTGATGCGTCTCCAGCAGTTCGGTCAGCGTGTCCGTCAGCGTGGTGGTGCGGTAGTCGTAGGTCAGCGGCACCGGCCGGGTGGCGGACTGCACCACGGCGGTCTGCCGGCCGGTACGCCGCGTCAGGTCCTTCTCGAAGCGCGTGACGTCGCCCAACGTCGCCGACATCAGCACGAATTGGGCCTGCGGCAGCTCCAGCAGCGGAATCTGCCAGGCCCATCCCCGGTCCGGCTCCGCGTAGAAGTGGAACTCGTCCATCACCACCTGGCCGATGTCGGCGTTCGCACCGTCCCGCAGGGCCATGGAGGCCAGCACCTCGGCGGTGCAGCAGATGACCGGCGCATCGGCGTTGACGGAGGCGTCCCCGGTGAGCATGCCGACGTTCTCGGTGCCGAAGATCTTGCACAGGTCGAAGAACTTCTCCGAGACGAGTGCCTTGATGGGCGCGGTGTAGAAGGTCACCTCGTCCCGGGCGAGCGCGGCGAAGTGCGCGCCGGTCGCGACGAGGCTCTTACCGGAGCCGGTCGGCGTGGAGAGGATGACGTTCGCCCCCGAGACCACCTCGATCAGCGCCTCTTCCTGCGCGGGATAGAGCGAGATGCCCCGTTCCTCGGCCCAGCCGGAGAAGTTCTCGAAGAGAGCGTCGGGGTCGGGATCGCTCGGCAACTGATCGATAAGGGTGGCTGTCACGCACCCCATACTGCCTCCCTCCCTCACCGAACCGGGAACCGGCGTAGGGCTGTTGATCACCGGGCGCTACGCTGTGTCGCCGAACCGGCGTCAGAGGAACCGGCGTCGGAGTCACCAGGGACACCGGTCTCGTACGGAGCCCGTCCGCCGGAGCCGGCGCGGGCTCGGGCAGGGGTGGTGCGCCGGCCGGGGTCTCCGGCCACGGCGCCGGCGAAGTCACCGGAGCCGCAGGCTCCGCGAACGATCACAGGGGTGGGGAACCGACATGATGGGACCGGCGCATTCGCTCTCGGGCGCAGCGGCCTGGATGGGAGTGGGCGCAGCGGCGACGGCACTGCACCATCCGATGCCGTGGCCGGTGCTGCTGACGGGGGCTCTGATCTGCGCGGGCGCGGCCCTGGCGCCCGACCTCGACCACAAGTCCGCCACGATCTCCCGGTCGTTCGGACCGCTGTCCAGGATCCTGTGCGGCGTGATCGACAAGATCGCCGAGGGGGTCTACAACGCGACCCGCGGCCACGGGGAGCGCCACCACTCCGGCGGCCACCGCACGCTGACCCACACTCTGGCCTGGGCGGTGTTCCTGGGCGCCGGGTTCTCCGCGGCGGCGGTCTTCGGTGGGCGCTGGGCGGTGCTGGTGACCCTCTTCATCCACCTGGTACTCGCGGTCGAGGGCCTGCTGTGGCGAATAGCCCGCGTCTCCAGCGACGTGCTCGTCTGGCTGCTGGGCGCCACCGGGGCCTGGACCATAGCGGGGGTTCTGGACCAGCCGGGCAACGGCTCGCACTGGCTGTTCACCGGCGCCGGGCAGGAGTACCTCTGGATCGGACTGCCCATCGTGCTGGGCGCGTTGGTGCACGACATCGGCGACGCCATCACTATTTCCGGCTGCCCGATCCTGTGGCCGGTGTCGATACAGGGCAAGCGGTGGTATCCGCTGGGGACTCCGGGATTCATGCGGTTCCGCGCCGGCGCTTGGGTGGAGACCGGGCTGCTGATGCCGCTGTTCATGGTGCTCGGCGGCGTCGGCGCGCTGGCGGCGCTCGGCGTCATCGGCTGAGGCTGCAGGGCCGGCACGCGCAGCGCGGCACCCCGCGCGGGCGGACCGCTGTGCCTTCCGGGCTTTCCGCGCCTTCCGCTCCGGCGGCCCCGCCCTCCGCCCGGACCGCCTCGTTCCGGGGGGCCAACTCGCCCGTGCCGCCGGGGAGTTCGCCGCCTGCCCCGCCCTTCGTCGCCGGCGTGCC
>Ga0164243_10001839_pt1 | contig 35593 bp, 40 predicted proteins | sample OricompcompostOP_FD_108781 | JGI IMG/M metagenome (GOLD analysis project Ga0164243, IMG submission 108781) | Organic Plus compost microbial communities from Emeryville, California, USA - Original compost - Organic plus compost (OP) | ecosystem: Engineered > Solid waste > Mixed feedstock >...
GCTCGAACACCATGCGGGCCGGGTCGATCGTCGGCCACACCCGGCGCACCGCCTGGCTGACCCCGCGGTTGCGGCTGAGCTGGGTCAGCGTGGCCGACGTGCCGGAGGTGCGCTCGATCCGGCGCAGCACCAGGTTGGCCAGGCGCTGGGCGTACAGCTCCCGCCCGGCGGCGTAACCCGTGCCGCGCTCGGCCCGAGCGGACCGTCTATTCGATCACCCCGGCGGGCCGTGAGCTCACCTACGACCGGCTGCGCGAACTGCTGGTCAGTCTCACCCCGGAGTACCCCACCTACTGCGCCGCCCTCGCGTTCATGTCGCTGCTGACGACCCAGGACGCCGCGGAACGGCTCGAGCACCGGTGCGTGCTGCTCGAAAGCGAGATGGCGGCGTCACAGACCGCGTACGACGCGCTGGTCAAACGCGGCGTGTCGCCGATCGCGCTGGTGGAGATGCGGCACCTGCAGGCCCACCTGCGTGCCGACCTCGACCGCACCCGCGCCCTCGTCGACGACATCCACAGTGGCCGACTGTCATGGGAGCCCGCCGGCACCGAAGACCCGAAATCGGAGGAATGAACAAGCTACGCGGCAATCCATAGGCCGTCCTGGTGGCGCTGTGCCTGGGATTCTTCATGACCTTGCTGGACACGACGGTGGTCGGCGTCGCGATCCCGGACATGGTGAGCAGGCTCGGCATCACCTACAACGAAATGCTTTGGGTCAGCAACGCCTACGTCCTGGTGCTGGCCGTCCTCCGGATCACCGGCGGCAGGCTCGGCGACCTGCTGGGCAAGCGGAACGTCTACGTCGCCGGCGTCGCGGTCTTCACCGTCGCCTCACTGCTGTGCGCGCTGTCGCAGGACGCCGGGCAGCTGATCGCCTCGCGGACGCTGCAGGGCATCGGCGCCGCCCTGCTGATCCCGCAGACGATGTCCATCATCATCGCGGTGTTCCCGTCGCAGTGGCGCGGCGCTGGGCATCTGGGACGCCGTGACCGGCGTGGCCACCATCGCGGGGCCGCCGCTGGGCGGCCTCCTCGTCAGCGCGCTGGACTGGCGCTGGATCTTCACCATCAACGTGCCGATCGGCCTGCTCGTCCTACTCCTCGCCCCGATGATCATCCCGGCGACGCCGAAGCCGCCGCGGTCCGCCGCGTTCGACGTGCGGGGCACCGTGCTGGTCACGCTCGGCCTGTCGTGCCTGACCTACAACCTGCAGGAGGGGCAGCGCTACGACTGGGGCACCGTCGGGTCGTTCGTCAGCGTGCCCCTGCTGCTGGTGCTCGGCGTGGGGCTGCTAGAAGGCCAGGGCGGGCAGGTCGGGGGTGGTGATGACGTCGGCCTGGGTCGGGAAGATTTTCTCGGTCAGGACCCGGTGGATCTCGGTGTCGGGGTCGGCGGTGGCGTCTGCGAGCACGAAGGTGCGGTAATCCGGGTCGGCGGCGTGCCGCAGGGTGGAGAGCACAGCGCCGGAGGTGGCGATGCCGGCGAGGACCAGCGTGTCGATGCCCCGTGCGTGCAGGCGGGTGTGGAGATCGGTTGTGCTGAACGCGCCGACGCGCGTCTTGCGGACCACCAGGTCCTCCTCTCGGATGTCCAGCGAGGGGTGGACCTGCGTCTCGGGGGCGTCCACGCCGAAGAGCCTGTGCTGTCCCACGGGGGCGAAGGTCTTGTTGTGCGTGGGTATGGCCTGGTGGTCCTGTTCGGTGAAGGCGACGCGCACGAAGCAGACCTCGACCTGTGTCTTGCGGGCCCAGGCGAGCGCGTCGCCGGCGCGGGCCAGCAGTGTCTCGGCGTCCGGGAACATCCCCAGGCCGCCGGGCTGGAAGTCCATCAGCACCAGAGCGGTACGGGCCGGGTCGGTGGGGGTGAGGATGTCAGTCATGGGTGCGTTCTCTCTCTGCTGGGGTTGATCGTTGGGTAGACTTAACATCCCAGACTTGTAAATCTGGACTTCATAATTTCTCGATCGGCACGGCCCGCCCCCCTGTCACCGAGGGCCCGCCGCAGCACGTACCGGATTCCCTGCGGCAGAGTCCCTGCCGCAATCGCTGCAAACCTGCGTATCCCAGCAGCGCGGCCACCTCCGCGCACACCAAGTCGAGGTCAGCAACCGGCAGCTCTTGATCAGCTTCGCGTGGCATGCCCGTCCACCCCCCAAGAATGGATGACAGTGGTCCAGACCGTCGGGTTCCGGGTTCTCCCACAAGTCACCACGATGACGACACGAACCCGTGAGTCAACCGACGGCGGCATCGGCGTGAACCCGGACAACGGCCTCCTGGTTGTCGGCCAGGTAGAAATGTCCGCCAGGAAAGCTCCGCAGCTCGAACTCCGCGCTCGTGTGTCGTGCCCAGTCCGCCGCTTCGACCGTGGTGACCTGGGGATCCCGGTCGCCGATCAGCGCGAAGACGAGCAACACCGCCGCCGCCCACCACAGCGCAAAGACCGCCAGAACGACCATGAGCGTCGCGAGTAGTAAGCCCCACGGGAACCTAGCTCGGACTCGTCGCCAGAACAGGACTCCGCACCCTCTGCACGTTCGCCGTACGTCGGCGCGCCGACACCGTCGTCGCATGAGCGCACGGTGTAGCGACCACGGCATGGCCGCGAGCACACACCCGCGACGGTCGACCAACGCCACTCGTTTCCGGCCCGTACTGGCCGTGTCGGGACGGGTGAGCCAGGATCCAGGCCGACCCGTCACACCCGTCACAGACAGATCTCCCCAGGTCAAGATGCAAACGAACCCGTCACGGCCGCTGTGACGGCGTGACGGGTTCGTCCGTCCAGGTGTGACGGGTTGCTACCCGTCCTCCGGCCCTTCTCCAAGCACCTTGCCATCTCGCCACGCGTCAGCGACGGCCCGGATACTGGCCGTGTAGTAGCCGCGCACCTGCCGAGTCCGCCCGCTGTCGTCGGGAATCCGCTTGCGCTCGGGCCGGCACCCGAGGTCGCCCATCTGGCGGCCAAACGCCGTGGGCTCGGCTTCGAGCGCCTCAACCAGCTCCACCGTGGGAACGAAGCCCCGTTCGTCCAACTCATCGCCGAGGTAGGTGACCACCGAGGCCAGCGGCTCCGGTAGTTCTGCCGAGTCGTGCATGGTCGACGCCGGAATCTCCTCGACGCGCTCTGTTTCGGACTGTCCACTACCAATCGCCTTGGCGACGGCGGCGTGATCGAGCAACAGCCTCGCGTCCTGTCCCGACGCGTGTCCGGTGAGCGTCCCCGCTTCCTCACGTAACGAGCGGCCCCGCTGGCAGACGGTCTGCCAGTCCTCGTTCGGCATGAAGTACGTCCGCACCGTCATGGCCAGGGCGCTGTCTCCCGCCGTCGTCTCACCGTCCGGACGCAGGATGCCTACGCCCTTGTGAGAGGGAAGCAGTCGACTGGAGTCATAGCCACGAGTGTTCATCTGCTCCCCGAGAACAATGTTGCTGTCTCGCCAGTCCATCACCCGAAGCGCGAAGCGCGAACCGAGTACTGCACGAAGGCCAGACGGGATCGTCTTCGAGTCCGGGCGTTGGGTAGCGAGCACCAGCACCACACCGGCCGCGGGCGCCTTCTTCGCCAACCACGTCAACAACTGTCCAATATAGTCACCTGCCGTCAACTTCTTTCCTTGCACCTCAACAGGAGTGCGGTCCTCCAATGGCACCTGAACCTCATCTACGAACAGCGCCGTAATCGGCATGTTCAGCGATGTGTCCCGCGACATGTCAGGCGTAACCTTCGACTCAGGGCACACGGTGTCATCCAGCTCGCGCATGCGGGCGTAGCGCCCTTGCACCTCCGCGACAAGTTCCTCCAGCCACTCGACCAATGTCAGGACGTGCTCGGCGTCGTCGCCCGACAGGAACCGGTGAGACACCTGCTCGGCTGCCATCCAGTCCTTCCCCGCCTTGAAGTCCGCGACGTACAGCCGCGTCCACGGGTCCAAGATCAGACCTGCGGCGGCAAGTCGAGTCGCGAACGTCTTACCTTGACGAGGTATCGCGCCCACGAGAAGCGACGTCCACACGAGTGGAAGCGCGATACCTCGATCTCGCGCGTCCCGCCCGAACGGAACAGGACGCCACGCATCCCAGCGCGACACATCCAGCAACGGCGTCCGGATCGGCGGCGCCGCATAGGGATCTTCGTCGGCAACCCACATGGATACTCTTCCCGCGTGTCCGCCGTTGCCACGAACGCGTTCAACGATCAACTGGACCTCATCGACGGCCAAGGCGGACGCGAGCGCCTCGCGGTTCTTGATCACGTCCGCCGCCTTCCGCGTAGCGGGAAGGTCAACCGTGACTGCCCAGCCGTCGCCTACCCGAGTCGCCCGCTCGACAAGACGTAGACTCTCGTCCTTCCCGATCAGCTTCGCGTCCCGGAAAGCATCGACGAGGACCTGGGGGTCCATGGTCCACGTCAACGTTCGCGGCCCCGCCAGAGCTGGCTTACGCCCCGGACTGCCGTCCTTACGACGACCAAGGATCGCCAATGCGACCGACAGCACGGCACCAGCCAGCCACAACGGCCGCTGACCGTCGAGCAGTTGGGCCACGGCCACGCCGACGCCGAAGACGACGAGAACAGCGCCCGTCACCTTCCAGCGAAAGAGCGTGAGTTCACGTATTTCGATGAACTTGTCGGCCAACTTCTCCGACTGCTCGGCCGCCTCGCGGTAATCGGCGATGGTGACCCACCTGCGCCACCATCGCACGCCGACGACGATTCCACGTACAACCGCACCTACGTAGCGCCATGGCGCCATGAACACCCGAACCGCCGTATCTCTCGCCGCTTGCTTGGCGTGAGCGCGGTTCTTTAGTGACAGGGGAACCCGTGGCGAACGGCGCCACCACTGAACGAAACGACGCCACACCGTGACCCGAGCCGGTCGCGACTTCGTGAGCACGTCCTCCACAAGCTCGCCGTCGTACACCGGTTCGGCACGATCTACCTCTCGTGAACTCGCGTGAGTCGGCGGGGCGCTACCGCCGCCAGCGTTCACGAACTCATCGGAGATGCCGTTCACGGCGCCATCACTGCCGTTCATGGTCAGCCTCCGCTCCCCGGGCGTCGCTGTCCGTCTCGGCAGCCAGGGCCGAGGACAACCGGGACGACAGACCACGCGAGCACCCAGTTACCCCGCGGACCCACGCCGGAGTGACGACCACGCCAGGAGTCCAGGCCTCACGTGCCTCGGCGAGATAGTCCGCGAACAGCTTCCTCCGAGGCCCGCGCCCTTCCTCGCGAGCGGGACGAGCCCAGCCAACGGGCTCGGTTCGGGCACCGTTCATGGACTCAGGTGAGGCGGCGCCATCACGTGACGCATCAGCGAACGCCACGGCCGCAGCCTCCGTCAGCTTGTCACGGAGGTCGGTAACCGCCTCGGCTCCTGCGAAGACCACCATGGGCGGCACCGAGTGCAGAACTACACTCGAGACCGACCCCTCGGCCCACGACGCCCACGTGTTCATAATGTAGGTCGCCCCGAGCGTCAGCCATTTGGCAAGACGCACGTAGCGGCCCATGTGAACCTGATACCGCGCGGTGACCTGTTCGGCCCGCAAGATCGCAAGCAGAACGAGTGACACCATCGGGTCGAGCAGCCAGGCGGCCAACCAAGGCAATGACCATGCCCGCGCATCACCAGCGGCGAAGTCCTGCACGTTCGTCATGGTGAATGCAAGACCGAGCACGATCCCCGCCCAGCACAGCCGATCGACCTGCGTTCGCACCCGCTCGACTCGCAGGGCGATCACGTCGGGATGCGTGGCGTAGCGGCGGACCTCGGCGGCCTCGGCCGCCTCGGCTGCCAGGCGTTGCGTCTCGGTCTGCCTGGCATCTTCGGGGGCGGTAGCGGGCGGCCGCCGGTTGCCGGCGGCCGCCCTTCCCACCCCTGCCGGGATGGGGGTCCTCATCGCCTCCCACCCCCGTCTCTGCGCCTCGTCGTGTCCAACGAAGTGACCGTCAGGGTCTTCGTCAGTACGTGCGCCGCGATCAGGTCCGGTAAGGCCAACACCACGATGAGCAGCGTCGGGTTACCGGGATTGCTGATCACCAGCCACTGGACACCGACCAGAGCAGCGCCCATGAACAGGACACGTCCGACGAGCGAGACCACCCGAGCGCTGGCGCGTGCCACGTCGGTGGCCCGTCGTGCCCTGCGACTGCCGACGCGCCACATCAAGACGACCAAGCACGCAACACCCAGACCTGCCAGGATCTGCATTGGCGTGAGGTTGACGGTCATGGACACTCACCTCCCCTCGGCCTCCGGTTGATATGGCGCCACTTCCACACACGGCCAATCGCGCGGCGGTCCACTTCGGATAGACCACCCCACACACCAACCGTGTCTTCACCGGCACTGCGCAACTCCAGCTCAAGACACTCGTCCATCACCGGACAGCCAGCACAGAGCCAGGCCGCGAGCTCCATGTCCGCGTCTTCGACCCCTGACAGCTCGGGCATCTCCTCGCGGTCGTACGCCCAGAAGCAGAGCCCGTCGCGCGTCACCACTTCGGCCAGCACGTCGTCAGGCACTTCGGCGTAGCGGCCAAGCCGGTCAACGATCTCCTCGTAGTCGTCACGATGCATCACGCCTCACCGCCGACGACTCGTGTCGCGTCACGCTCCGTGCGGCGTTCGGCGACCAGCTGAGCAGGGCTGACGCAGCCACCCGACTCAGCAGCTTCAGCGATCAGCTTGTCGAGCGCCGCAGCAGGGACGATGTAGCGGCCACGGATGCGAACCGCGGGGAATGCGTCCTCCCCGATCGATCGGTAAAGGGTCATCGGGTTGACCCGCAGAATCTCTGCGGCCTCCCGAACGGTGTAGAACGCCCTGTTGACGTTCGTGCCGTTGCTACTCATAGCAGGAATCACCAGTTTCAAAGTATGATTTAAGACTACTAATTGGTTTGATTTCATCCCGAACATGAGCGCAATCTTCCGAAACGCGGACGCACCGAGCAGGGAACTGGTCCGTCGATTCGTGATCGCGCTAACCTCGGCGCCGAGGCGGAGCGCGGAGGAGTACGTGACGGAAGACTGGACGGCAGTCGCAAACGCGATCAATCAGCGCATGGTTGCGCTGGGCATGAGCCAACGCGAGCTGGTCGCGCGCTCGCACGTGTCGAAAGCGATCGTGAGCGAGATCCGCAACAACACCGTTCAGCGGCGCCGCAGCGACCGAACCCTTGAAGCCCTGTCGATCGCACTGGATTGGCACCCCGGGTACCTCACGGCCGTCCTCGCTGGTCGACGCACGCCCGAGCCAGGCGAACCGCTGATTCGCTCCGACGACGACGTGCCCGCGCGGCTGACGTTGATCGAGCAGCAGCTTCGCGACATCTCCGCCAAGCTCGCTGATCTCGACGCGATCGACGAGCGTCTCGCCGAGATCAGCGACGGTGTCACGTCGATCGCGAAAGACGTTGCGCAGCAACGGGATTCGCGTGACTCGTGAGGAGCTGTGGTGTCCGTTTCTCATGCTCCCAAGTCAACGGCGAATCGGCCGCACAGACCATGCAACGCCGATGCACTGACAGTGCAGCACCAGTGCAATAGCAGTGCAACTGCCGATGTCAGGGGGCTCTGGCAATGGACTTCGTGAACGAGTGGAACGGATACGCGGCCTGCACTCTCCAAAGCACCCTCCGCATGAGCAACGAAGCGTTCGCCAAACACCTCGACGTGCAGGTACGCACCGTCGCCGGCTGGCATCAGAGACCGGAGACGACACCTCGCGGCGAAACACAGCAGCTACTAGACATTGCACTCGAACGCGCTTCGAAAACAGAGAAGGCGCGCTTCTTCCAGAAACTTGGCAAGAACACGGAAACCACCGAAACGTCGAGTGACGACGTACAAGCGTTGAAGGTGTCAATAGCAATCGTCGTCCGCGACGACAAGGTTCTCCTGGTCTGCCGGAGAGGCGAAGACGGCAAGGGAATAAATTGGCAGTTCCCTGCAGGAATGGTCAAGCCAGGCGTTCGGCCCGAAACCGTAGCCGCGCGGGAAACCTTCGGCGAAACAGGCGTTCATTGTTCGCCCCTACACCAATTAGGAAGCCGACTGCACCCGATCACACATGTTTTCTGCGAGTACTGGCTCTGCGAGTACCTGACCGGCGATGCCGAGAACCTCGATGTCGTCGAGAATGTTAGCGTGGTCTGGGCTGACAAGAGAGAGCTGACACGGTTCATACCCGCTGATCAGATCTTTCCACCGATACTAGAAGCGTTGGAGGCAACAAGTGAGTGAACAGGTCCCAGCGAGCGAACGGCCGCCGATCTCTGCGGCCGTGATCGTCAAGGACGGCCGGGTGCTCCTTGTGCGGCGACGCGTCAAGGAAGGGAGTCTGTCATGGCAGTTCCCGGCGGGCGAGGTTGAGACGGGCGAGTCACCCGGACAGGCGGCCGTGCGCGAAGCACGAGAGGAAACAGGCCTGAACGTCGCTGAATCCAAGATCCTCGGCGAGCGAGTCCACCCGAACACCGGCCGAACGATGTTCTACGTCGCTTGCGACGTCGTGGACGGTGAAGCGAGCGTCGTCGATGACGAGGAGCTTGACGCTATCGCTTGGCTGGAGCACGAAAACCTTGCGGAACACGTGCCGTACGGCTTCTACGGCCCGGTGCAAGAACACTTGGACGCCACACTTAAGCGATGAATGTGCTCGGGGGCGTTGGCATGATTCCGCCAACGCCCCCGCCTATGTGGACACTCGTATTCTAGATCAGCACATCCGCTAGCCGATCACGCACAACATCAGCATGAAATAGGTCGGGTATCGGAACGTCGCCGACGATTGAACGCGCGCTCGCAACCGCACCGATCGAGTCGGACGGCAACTGGTCAAGCAGAGCAATAGCTTGCTCCGCCCACTGCTTAGCTAGGTCGAACCGGCGCCGCCCGTCAACGTCCTCATTTCGGTAACGGAACGCCAAGGCATAAGCCGTCTCGGCGGCGGCGCGGTCGTCTACACCCAACTCGACATCGAACGCTCTTTCCAAAACGCGCACCGACGTACGGGCGTCCGGTTCACTGGTCACAGCATCGAACGCCGGTCAGTAGGCCAGCTTCTCGGCAAGAGTCTCATACTCGAACTGCTCGTCGGGGCCGAACCACAGCTCGACCTCGTACTTGGCTTCTTCCGAGTTACCGGACGCATGCACGAGGTTCATCACAGCCTTGCCGCTCACCTCAGACGAAGCCTTCGTCTGGTGTGCGAAGTCGCCACGCACGGTTCCCGGCGCCGCCTGATCAGGGAAGGTCGAACCGATGATCTTGCGGACCTTCGTTACGGCGTCAACACCCTCGAGCGCGAGCGCGATGACGGGGCCGCTCTGCATGAAGCCTGCCGTACAGTTGTAGATCTCCGAGCCAGCGCGCTCTTCCAGGTCGAAGTAGTGCTTGCGCGTGAAGTCGGCGTCCATCTGCTTCATCTTCGTGCCGACGATCTTCAGCGCCGCGTCCTCGAACCGCGTGATGACGCGGCCCGCCAAGCCACGAACGACGGCGTCCGGCTTGAGCAGCACAAGCGTGCGCTCGACGCCAAGGTCGGAGTCAGCCATGGTCTTCCTTCCGTTCGGTTACCTGTGCGGATCGTATCGACGCCAGACGAGACGTCCGTCACGTGGTATACGAGGAGGGTCGTGAGGCTCTCAAGATGCCTCGACGCCGGGGCCGACTCGACCCAGATACGTCACGACGCACATGCGGCTCGCTGCGTCGTACTAGGCCGGCTGGTCAATAGACGGCACGATGGGACTCAGTGGGTCGAGGAGTACCGAACGCAGCGCCGTAGGTCAGTAATCAGGCAAGACTATCCTAATTTCGCCTTGTTTCTGGTCGGGCAAGTTCGTCACGGTATTCACCGCGAAGAACTACCGCACCGTGTTCGCCGCCAACAGCCAGACCCTCAACGGCCTGGTCAACAGCCTCGTACTCGGTGTGGTCACGGCGACGGTGGCCATCCTGCTCGCGGTGCTGGTCTGGTACCGGGTGTCGGGACCCGGTGCTCGTCGCGGCGGCGGCTTCATCGACGGCGTGACGAAACTGCCGGGCGCGCTGTCGCACATGGTGATCGGCGTGGCGCTGCTCGCCGTGCTGGGCGGGCCGCCACTCGGGCTGAGCGGCACACTCACCCTGCTGATCATCGCCTACATCGTGCTGTATCTCCCCCAGGCTTCGGTCAGCGCCCAGTCGGCCAGCCAACTGGTCGGCGGTGAGCTCTCCGAGGCTTCACGGGTGTCCGGGCGAGGCCCTGGCGCGACCGTGCGCAAGATCGTGCTGCCACTGGCGCGGCCGGGACTGATCTCGGGCTGGACGTTCGTGTTCGTGCTCGTCGCCGGCGACATCACGGCGTCGGCGCTGCTCGCGAGCCCGAGCAACCCGGTCGTGGGGTTCGTGATCACCACACTGTTCCAGAACGGCACCTACCCACTGCTGGCCGCGCTGGGGGCCGTGATCAGCCTCGTGTCGTCCGTGGTGGTACTGACCGCGCTGTCCTTCGCGGGCCGCAGGCGTCCTCGCCGCCGCGTAGCGGTGGGGTGATGGTCGACCGACGCACGCGAGGAGCGGTACGCGGACCGTCATTTCATATTAGATAATGTATAAACTACGTGCATCGTCGACCGCGCACAGCAAGGAGATCGGATATGCGCGCCGCTCAACTGCCCAGTCCCGGTGAAGACATCGTCATCGTCGAGGTGCCCGAACCCCGTCCTGGGCCGGGAGAAGTGACGATCAAGATGGCGGCGGCGGGAGTCTGCCACTCCGATCTCACCTTCCAGCAGGCCGGTCCGGGCATGCCCACCCCGCCGGAGTACCCGTGGACGATGGGGCATGAGAACGCCGGCTATGTGGCTGAGGTCGGCTCGGGCGTCACCGGGGTGGCAGTCGGCGATCCCGTCGGCATCTGGCCCGGCTGGGGCGATCGCACGTGCGCAGTGTGTCGCGGCGGCGCCGAACACCTCTGCCCGAACCTGCGCTACCCGGGCCTGCGTTCTCCAGGTGGCTGGGCAGACCTCATGCTGATACCGGACGTTCGCTACCTGGTGCCGCTCGGCGATCTCGACCCGCTTCAGGCCGTGCCACTCACCGACGCTGGGCTGACCAGTTATGGCGCGGTGTCGAAGATGCTGCCCTTCCTGCAGGGCCGTCGGCGCAGCGTCGCGGTGATCGGCGTCGGCGGATTGGGCCAGTTCGCCGTGAAGTACCTGACCGCCCTTACCGACGCCCACGTGATCGCCATCGACATCAACGAATCCAAACGAAGCCACGCGTTGACCATCGGCGCGTCCACAGCGGTCGACTCGACCGCGGAAGACGCCGTACAGCAGGTTATGGCCGCGACCGCGGACGGCCTCGGGGTGAATGCGATAGTCGACTTCGTCGGCATCGACAGCACGCTGGCGCTGGCCGCGGACGTCACGGCGCCGCAGGGGCGCATCGTGCTCGTCGGCATCGGTGGCGGGAGTCTTCCGGTCAGCTACGTCAACCCGCGTCAGCAAGTCCAGGTCAGCACCAGCACGCTCGGCACCATCGAGGACCAGCACCGGGTCGTCGAGTTGGCGCGGGAGCGCGGGATCATCGGCAACACCACGCCCTACAGCTTCACCGACGTGAACAAGGCACTGCACGACCTCGCCAACCACAAGATCGCCGAACGCGCGGTCCTCCGATTCTGACCGCTGGCCTGACAAGGTAGCGCCGTCAAACGACCGGCGCGGCCGGACCGTTCACGCTCCCAGCATCTCCACGGGCGACGTGCGGTCCGGCCTCGGCGGAAGTTTGCCGTCCTGGAAGTCCTGCAGCAGATGGAACACGGTTTCGCCCGCGCAGGTCTTGTTGGAACCGATGAAGCCTCGCGGACCGCGCTTGATCCAGCCTGCCACGTAGGTGCGTTCCACGACCTCGCCGGCCGTCCCTTCCGTGACCCGGCCACCATGATTGGGGATCACCCCGCGCGCGTCGTCGAACGGCAGCCCGGGAAGCGCGTTGCCCCGGTAGCCCACCGAACGCAGGATCAGCCCGGCCTCCATCACACCGAGTTCCTCGCACGGTTCGGCACGTAACGCGCCGTCCTGGCCGCCGACAAGCTTGTTGCGCACCATGCGGACACCCGTGGCCGTGTCGTTTCCGACCACCTCGACGGGCGAGGCCAGATAACGCAACACGATCCGCTTACGCGCCGAAGGATCCGGGGTGCGTGCGGCGACGTTCGCGTACAGATCCGCCTTGAGCCGAACGGACCAGCTGTCGGTATCCGCCGTGTCCTTCGCGACCGCGAGCGCGGCCACAGCCGCTGCGTCATCCGGGTCGACGACGACGTCAACACCGGGCAGTTCCATCAGGGAGTGGAACTCCGAGGGCGTGTAGGCCGCCTGCCGGGGGCCTCGGCGACCGACGACCACGATCTCCTCGACCTTGCTCTCTCGTAGTGCCGCAAGGCTGTGCTCCGCGATCTCCGTCTCGGCCAGGTCCTCGGGATCGGCGGCCAGTACGCGCGCCACATCCAGCGCGACGTTGCCGTTGCCCACCACCACGACCCGCTCGCAACCGAGGTCGAAGGTCCGGTCGGCGTAGTCCGGATGGCCGTTGTACCAGGCGACGAACTCGGTCGCGGCGTGACTGCCGGGAAGCTCCTCGCCCGGTACGTCCAGTGCTCGGTCGCCCTGCGCCCCCACGGCATAGACCACCGCCGAGTAATGCCGCAGGAGATCCTCGTGCGTCAGCCTGCCACCGATCTCGACACCGAGGTGCAGCCGGAACCTGGAGTTGCGCATCGTGTTCTCGAAACCGGAGACGACCTGACGGGTTCGCACGTGATCCGGCGCGACACCGTGTCGGATCAGCCCGAACGGCTTGTCGAGCCGCTCGTACATCTCGACCTCGGTCCCGCGGGCGGCCAGGATATGGGCCGCGGTGTAGAAAGCGGCGGGACCGGAGCCCACCACCGCGACGCGCAACCCGGAGAAGTCTCCCGACGAATGCGACACCGGTTCGTGAGGCAGATCGTCCGCGTCGTAGCTGAAATCCTCGAAAAACCCGGCGTTGGCGTCGACGTACCATTTTTCCGCGTCGGACAGTTCGTAGTCCGGCTTGATCGCTTCCACCGGACACTCATCGACACACGCGCCGCACTCGATGCACGTGGCAGGGTCGATGTAGAGCATGTCCGCGGTCGCGAACGCCGGATCGTCCGGGCGCGGATGGATACAGTTCACCGGGCAGACCGGCACGCAAGACGCGTCGTTGCAGCACGACTGCGTGATGATGAAGGTCATCGTTCTCGTTTCGTTCCAGACGGGACGGACAGCAGGCGCATTCGGCGGAGCACGGACCGCACTGTCGTCCGTGCCCCGCCGAACCGCACTGGTTCAGTCCTTGCTCACCTTGATCGCCTGTTCGGGACAGCCAGCTGCCGCCATCAACGCGGCATCCTCAAGCTCAGGCGGCACGTCCTTGCCACACCGCAGGACCGCACGTTCCGTCTCCGGGCTGATCTCAATGAGGTCGTGCGCCGCGACCACGCACATGGTGTGGCCCGCGCACAGGTCCTCGTCGATCTCGATCCGCATCAGAGGGCCTCGTCGGTCCGGTGCTCGATCTCCGCGGCCACGTGCGTCGCCTCCGCGGCCGCCACCTCCGAGACCTTGGTCTGCGCCGCGTCGGCCGGTTTGAACTCGCTGCCGACCCGAGGGCCGGGCGTGAACTTGATCGGCAACGTGACCCACCCCTGGTTCACCGCGAGGTCGGGATACATCTCGATCGCGTCGGCGTCCATGGTGAAGTCCGGCATCCGGGTGAGGACTTCGGTGAGGACCGTGTTGATGACCTCGCGGGCCACGTGCAGCCCGATGCAGCGATGCTTGCCGAGGCCGAACGTGGTGTGCTTGTTCGGCCACCGGTCGAGCTTGACCGTCTCCGCGTCGTCGAAGACCTCGGGATCGAAGTTCGCCGCCGCGTACGCCAGGTAGATGCGGTCGCCCTCGGCGACCTGCTGATCGCCCACCTGGACCGGGCATGCGGCGGTCCGGGCAAGCCCGGTCACCGGCGCGAAGACCCGGAGGAATTCCTCGATCGCGGTCTTCATCAGATTCGGGTCGTCGCGCAACTCGTCCCGCTTCTCGGGGTGCTGCGCGAGCCAGCGTACCGCCGAACCCATCAACGACGTGGTCGTGTCCACACCACCGCCGATCAGCAGGATGCAGTGAATGAGAATCTCGTTGTCGCTGAGCAGCCTGCCGTCGATCTCCTGGTGACAGAGGACATCGAGGAGGTCGCGCGGACCGTTTTCCGGAGGTGTGGCACGCCGCTCGGCGATCATCTCGATGAGATCCTGCACGTGCTCTCCGACAAGTTGCTCCGCCCGTGCGCGTTCAGGTGTGTCGGGCAGGGTCGCCATCTGCTGATGCTGGGCCTCTGCCCACGGCTTCCACTTCCTGAGCGGCGCGCCCATGAGCATCATGGTGAGTACGGCCGGGATCGGCGAGGCGATGTCCTCGAGGAAATCGCACTCACCTTTCTCGATCACTTCATCGAGAAAAGCGTTGGTGAGATCCTTGATCACGGGCCGCCACCGAGCGACCGCTTCTGAGGCCAACCACGGCATCAACGCTCGCCGGACAACCTGATGGTCTTGTCCATCCATCTCGAGAAAGCCGAACTGCGCGGGAAGGGTCGGGATTCCGACGCCGTTGGAATCCAGCTCCTCGACGGTGGTCCGGCGCCCGGAGGTGAACGTGCGGTCGTCCGTGGCGACTCGCTTCAGTTCCTTGTATCCGGTGGCAAACCAGTAGCCGCCGTGCGCTTCGGTCCAGCCGAAGGGGCAGGACGCACGTTCCTTACCCAAGATCGGGCCGACTCCCAAGTCGCCGACCTGATTCTTCAGGTCCGGCGAATGATGGTCGAACTCCGCGGTCCTGCGGGTTGTCGTGTCGGTCTTCTCTTCAGTTCCAGTCATCACTTCTTCCTTAGCCTTGTCGAAGCTCGGTTCCGGTAGTCAGGTCGCGCTTTGCTCGGGATCAAAACCAATGAAGGCCACCGATTCGAGATACGCCTCGAATCCGTCGGGTCCCCATTCACGACCATTGCCGGACCGTCCGAGACCGCCGAATGGCGCGGCCGGGTCGAGAAGGTCCAAGCCACTTCCGTTCAGGTAGACCTGCCCTGCCGGAATACGGCCCGCGACCGCACGCAACTCTTCGATCGACGTCCCCTGGACGTAAGCGGCGAGCCCGTACTGGGTGTCGTTGGCGAGCCGTACCGCGTCGTCGACGTCCTTGTACGACTGCATCACGAGTACCGGCCCGAATACCTCCTCCTGAGCAATGGTCATGTCCGGGGTTACGTCGGCGAACACCGTGGGCTTGACGTAGTAGCCGTCCGCCACGCCGTCCGGCAGCCCGGGACCGCCGGTGACCAGGGTCGCGCCCTCGGCAATTCCCTTCTCGATATAGGCCTGCACGGACTTCCACTGCGACTCGTTGACGACCGGGCCGAGGTAGGCGCCGCTGTCCGGGGCGCCGATCGTGATCGACTCGGCTGTCTTGCGAGCGACCTCGACTGCCTCGTCCCGCTTGTGCTCGGGCACCAGGAGCCGGGACGGCGCGGAGCACACCTGCCCGGCGTTGTACATCAAGCTCAGCACGCCCCGCTCGACCGAGCCGGCGAGATCGGCACTGTCCAGTACCACGTTCGGGCTCTTGCCACCGAGTTCCTGATGCACCCGCTTGATGCTGTCGGCCGCGTTGCGAGCGACAGCCGCACCCGCCTCGGTCGATCCGGTGATCGACACCATCGCGACGTCCGGGTGCTTGGCAAGGAGCTCGCCGACCTCCGAACCGCTGCCCAGAATCATGTTGAACGAACCGGGCGGGAAACCGGCCGCGTCGATCGCCTCGGCGATGATCGTCGCGGAACGCGATGCGAACACCGATGGTTTGAGCACGACGGTGGCACCGACCGCCAGTGCCGGGGCGACCTTGCTCATGACCAGAGGCGCCGGAAAGTTCCACGGCGTGATGAGTGCGCAGACCCCGATGGGGACATGCCGGACGAGAGTCGCGCCGCGCTTGTCCTCGAACTCGTAGGTCTTGAGCGACTCGGCCGCGATCGAGACGTGACCGAGGGCGAGCGGGACCATCGCTTGCTCGGCCACCTCCTTCTGCGCACCCATCTCGACCGTCTGCGCCTCGGCCAGCCGGTCGGCCCGCGCCGCGAGTTCGTCCCGCAGCTTGCTGAGCAACTCGACGCGTTGCTCCCGGGCGGTGGCCGAGTACGTGGGAAATGCGGTCTTGGCAGCGCTTACGGCGCTGTCGACCTCCGCGGCGGTCGCGAGCGCCACCCGGCCTGAGGACTGCGCCGTCGCCGGGTCGATCGCTTCGTGGAAGCGACCCGATTCCGCGGGAACCCACCGACCGTTGATGTAGAACTTGTCACTTGTGAACACCGGGAGTACCTCCAGTCGGTGCGATGGTTAGGGATGCGGTGTCATCGGGAGAGGCATCCGGCGTCGACGCGGTAGTCGCCGCCGGTGATGTATCGGGACTCGTCCGACGCCAGCTGCAACACCATGTTGCTGACGTCGATCGGCTCGACGGTGTGCACCTCAGGGAGTGCGTTGACGAACGTCGGCCCGAGATACGGGTCGCGGGCGATCAGCCCGTCCAGTGCCGCGCCGCCGGCGAGCAGCGGTGTGTTGACGCCCGTCGGATGCACGCAGTTGACGCGAATGTTCTTGCTCGCGAGCTCGTTCGCCAGCGAACGCATGATGCCGACGACACCGTGTTTGGAGGCGACGTACGGCGTGTTGAACGCCTGCCCTTTCACCGCCGAGGTGGATCCGGTGATCACGATCGATCCGGCGCCGTTCTCGAGCAGGTGTGGAATCGTTGCCACGCAGGTGTGCCAGGTTCCGGTGAGGTTCGCCGCGAGCGTGTCCGCCCAGAGCTGCGGCGTCACCTCGTCCCACGACTGACAACTCCAGATCCCGGCGTTGGCGGAAACGATGTCCAGCTTGCGGAGCTCCGACACGGCCGTCGACGTCGCGGCCTTGAGGTCCTCGAGCTCGCGGGTGTCGACCTTCTTCGTGACGACCTTGCGGCCGAGCTTCTCGACCAGCCGCCCGGTCTCGGCAAGATCGTCCTCAGTGGACATTCCGTAACCGATCGTGTCGTAGTCGACGCAGGCATCGAACGCGATGATGTCCGCGCCTTCCTCCGCCAGCCGGAGCGCGTGGCTGCGCCCCTGTCCACGTGCCGCCCCGGTGATCAGAGCGACCTTGCCCTCGACGCGTCCCATCGATCCTCCTTTGGATGCTTTATTTTTGATATTATTGGTGCGGGTGCTGTGCCGCAACTCATATGGACAAAGATTCAGGGCTCGGTGGCGACCGGCGCCCGTCGCTCGATGGGCGGGGGCGGCGGCCGCCGCAGATGCGCTCTCAGGTCGCCGGCGAGCAGCATCGTTCCGTCCCGATGACGAAAGGCCCACTGGCCGCCCGGCTTCCAGAAGCTGTCGTCGTACCGCATGATGGCGATCGGCCGGAGGCCCTCGCCTGGCGGCTGTTGCCAAACGGTGCACTTGCTTCGCGCGGAAGCCCGATCGTCCGCCACCTCTATCACGAGATCCGACAGCACGTGCGCGGTCCGTGGTGTGCCGGAGTAGAGAATCATGTTGCCGGAGAGATACTCGAACGCCTCCTGCGAGCCGATTCTCGAGTTCCACGAACCGTGCGCGAACAACTCCGCGACCGCGCGGAAGTCACCGCGATCGATCCCTTCGGTGTAAGCACGCAAAATCCGCGCGATAGCCACCTCGTCCGCGTCCCTGTCCGGAGTCATCTCGTGCCTCCTGCCGGTGTCACGGCCCACCCGTCCGCCGCGGCGGACTCCACGATCCGGCCGCGGTACGTCATCGCCGCCCGCGGCAAACCGAGCAACGCGACGCCGACGAGCCGTCGGCCCGCGTAGTAGCCCACCGCGCAGCGATCGTCGAGGGCACCCTCCAGGAGCTCGGTTCTGGTGCCAAGGCCGGGTGCTCCATACGCCTGGATCTTCAGTTCGTACTGATCGGACCAGAAGTAAGGCACGATCTGTTGCTCCACAGTGGCTTGCGCACCGCGGAGCTCCGCGAGCACCGACCGGGCCGCCGCGCGGCCGGTGTCGATGGCCAGGTTCCAGTGTTCGATGCGACGCGGGACCTCGTCGAAGAACGGGTTCGGGAACCGGGCGACATCTCCCACCGCGTACACCGGCGCCGAAAAGCCGGCCCGGAAGCAAGCGTCGGTCAGCACGCCGTCGGAGAGGTCCAGACCGTTGCCGGCGAGCCACTCCGTGTTCGGCAGCGAGCCCACCGCCTCGATCACGACGTCCGCGTCGAGCTCCGTCCCGTCGTCCAGTGAGACACCGCGGACACGGTCCATGCCATGGAAAGCCGCCACCCCGCGCCCGAGATGGAAACGTACCCCCCTGACCTCGTGCCTGCGCCTGATCGCGGCACCCACCTCGGCGCCGAAAGGCCGGAACATGGGTTCCTCGTCGATCGCGACCACGTCGACCCGGCACCCGAGCTTGACGGCTGTGGCAGCCACCTCGCAGCCAAGGAAACCAGCTCCGACCACGACGACCCGTGCCCCGGGACGCAACTCCGGATGCAGCGCCGCGGCGTCGGCCACGGTTCGCAGCACGAAGCGGCCGCCGGCCGGGCCAGGCAGGGGCAACCGGCGCGGCCGGACCCCCGTCGCCGCGACGAGCACGTCGAAGCTCACGACATCACCGTCCCGCAGCCGGAGCTGGCGCTGGGCGAGGTCTGCCGCGACGACCGGCTCGCCGAGCCGCCAGCCGGCCCCGTCGACGACGGAACGACGCGGCAACGCCACGGCGTCGGGACTCGGTGGTTTCGTGAGCGCACCCTTCGAAAGAGGCGGCCGGTTGTACGGCACATGCGGTTCCTCGCCCAGCACCAGAATGGAGCCCGGGTCCGACTCCGCCGCCAGCGCCTCCGCGAAGCGCAGACCCGACAACGACGCCCCGACGACCACCACGCGTGGGCTTCGCGCGCTCATGCGACGACCCGGATGGCCTGGACCGGGCAGGAGTCGATCGCCAGCTCGACACCGTCGCGGACGTCCTCAGACGGAGTCGCCTCGAACTCGAGAGTTCCGTCGGCCGCCCACCGGAAGACCTCGGCGGCGGCCAGGACGCATTGGCCGTGATCGGCGCAGAGGTCCCGGTTCACGTCGATTCGCATAGGAGTCATTCCTTGTCGGAGGCTCACCAGACCACGGGGAGACACTTCGCCCCGTAGGCCATCGCTTCCTGCTCGAAGGGCAATTGCTCGACCGGCATGGCCAGCCGTAACTCCGGCAACCTGCGCAGCAGTGTCCGCAACGCGATGCGCAGTTCCGCACGGGCCAGGCTCTGGCCGATGCACTGGTGTACCCCGAAGCCGAACGCGACGATCGGCTTGCGTCGCCGGCGGGTGAGGTCGAGTTTCCCGGGGTCATCGACGATCCGGGGATCGTGGTCTCCGGCGTCGGTCGCGAGAATGAGCCCCTCACCCGCGGACACCGGTTGCCCGCCGATCTCCATGTCCTCGATCGCCACCCGCCGCCGACCCACATGGGCGACCGCAAGGTAGCGCAGCAGTTCCTCCACCGCCGCGGCCGCGCCCGCGTCGTCAGCGGCCACGAAGTGATCCCGCTGCTCGGGGTGGGTCACCAGGGCGAGCGTGCTCAGCGAGATCATCGACGCGGTCGTCTCGAACCCTGCCACCAGCAGAACCCGGCACGAACTGGCCAACTGCACCTTGGTCAGCTCTCCCGCGGCCACGTGTTCCCGTAGCACCCGGCTGATCAGGTCCTGCCCCGGAGCCGCCTCCTTGCGCCCGATCAGTTCGAGAAAATAGGCGAGCAGGTCCTTCGAAGCGGCCGCCGCGTCCTCGGGGCCGGACCGCAGCGACACCAGAACGGTCGTCTTGGCCTGCAGGAAATCGAAGTCCTCGTGCGGAACGCCGAGCACCGTCGCCAGCGCCCTGGTGGGGAGCGCGAGCGACAACGAGCTCACCAGATCCTGCGGCGGGCCTGCCGCGATCATCCCATCCAGACAGTCATCCACGACGGCCTGGATCGAGCCGAGCATGCGCTCGACCGCCTTGCCCGAGAAGTCCGGGGCGAACATCCGCCTGAAGCGGGTGTGCTCCGGCGGGTCCATGTCAAAGAAGGTCTTCTCGTCAGCGACCTTGCCGACTCCGAAGAACCGGTTCTGCAAGGGATAGCCAGGGTGGTTCTTGTCGGTGCTGACGCGGCTGTCCATCAGCACGGCCCGCACATCCTCGTACCCGGTCACGAGCAGCGCGCGTTTGCCGTCCGCGCTGCGAACGGGGCACACTGGCTGACGAGAGCGCAGGTCGTCATAGCGGTCCGGCACACCGAACGGCTCGGGACGCCGGAAGGGAAACGACGGCAGGTCTGCGGCGATCGATGAAGTCAACCGAACCCTCCGAATGGACTGATACGACGTTGTATGCCATTGGCGAGCGCCGAAGCCGGTCGACCGCCTCGCCGAACGGGCGCTACTCGACCCGAACTCGAACTGAGTATTTTTGATAAAGTAGCAGACGGCGGGCACCGTCAGCAACACGGTCGATCCACCCGATCGGCCCTTGATAAGATCGCCGTCCGAGGTGGGGATGGAGGCACAGCGTGGCCAGTTGGGACGATGTCCAGCCGAAGAACAAACCGCGTGCTGGGCGACGGCTGAACCGAACCGCCACCAGTCACAGGGCAGCGGACTACATTCGCGAGCTGATTCTCAGCGGCGAGCTCAGCCCACGCCAGCGCATCGACCAGGACCGGATCGCAGCGGACCTCGGGGTCAGCCGTCTGCCGGTCCGGGAGGCGATCATCGCGCTGGAAAGCGAGGGGATCGTCACCAACGAGCCGCACCGGGGTGCGTACGTGGTGCCGCTCTACCAAGCGGATATCGAGGACCATTACGCCATCTACGGCCGGATACAGGGCATCGCCGCCCAGCGCGCGGCCGAGACGATCTCAGCGAAGGACCTCGCTCGACTCGAGGAGCTCAATGCCGGCCTTGTCAACGCCGCCGATGAGGAGAGCAGGAGGGATCTCGACTGGGAGTTCCACTCACTCATCAACCGGATCGGCGGCAGTCCGCGGCTGCTCAACGTTCTGCGCCAGATGGGACGCATCCTCCCGCAGGGCCTCTACGGTCTGCCGCCCGCGATAAGCGCGCGCTCCGTCGTCCAGCACGCGCGCATCATCGACGCGTTGCGGGCGGGCGATCCGGACACCGCGGACCTTGCGGCGCAAGAACACACGATCTCGGAGGGCGAGCATCTCGTGGCGCTGCTCCGGGAGCGCAACATCCTTTCCGAGAACCCGCCCGCCGACGAGGACACCCCGCTCAGCGTGCGGCAAGGGCGGGGTGCCTGACGCGGTAGCCGACTCGTTCAGCCACGAATGAGTTCGACCAAGCCACGCTTGTTCGTCTTGCCGGTGTCCGTGGTCGGCACCTCTTCCGCGGCGATGAAAACGACCCGCCGGGGAACCTTGTAGGACGCCGCGCGTTCCCGGATGAACCGCACGAGTTCCTCGACGAGTCCGTCGGTTTCCCCTTCTGCGACTACGGCTGCGACTATCTGTTCGGTCCCGTCGACGTATTCGCCGAACACGTAGGCCTGCTCCACGCGGGGATGTTCGAGTAGCACGGCTTCGATCTCGGCAGGCGCGACGTTGATGCCGTTGATCTTCAACATCGATTTGGCCCGCTCCACGAAGCGCAGCCGCCCGGCGGTGTCGAGTTCGCCGATATCGCCGGTCCGCAGCCAGCCGTCAGTGGTGAACCCGTCGTCGCTGCCGAGGTAGCCAGGGGTCACGGCACCGCGTAGCTGGATCTCGCCGTGTTCTCCAGGACCGAGCACGACGCCGGTATCCGGTGCGACGATCCGGAGCTCCTGGGTGGGCAACACCGTCCCCTGCGTGCTGAGGAAGGTCTCGTCGGAGTCCTCCCACGACGTCATGGCGGAGTGCCCGTACGCCTCGGTCATGCCATACACGCTGCACACCTGTGGTACTCCCAGCGTGTCACGAACCAGGCTCTTCTCTGCCTCGGTGAATCCTGTCGTCCCGGTCCGCAACGACGAGGTGTCCCGGTTGCCGAAGTCCGGCGCCTCGACCAGCTTCCGCGTGGTCGGTCCGAAACCGTAGTAGGCGGTACACCGTTCCCGCTCGATCAGAGCCAATGCCTCGTTGCCGTCCAGTCCCTCCTGCAGGACCAAAGCCGTCCCGTGGGTGAGGCACACCGGGAGTGCGTTGGCGCATCCGTAGGAGAAGAACAGCGGAGCCCCGAACCACAGCCGGTCGCCAGGGACCAAGCCCTGCCGGTCACCGATCGCCTGGCTGTTTCGCAGCAGGTCGCCGTGCAGCAACGGGACGAGCTTGGGCTGGGATGTGCTGCCACTGGTGGAAAGGATCAACGCGACGTCCTCCTGATGGGGCGCCCGCGACTCGTCGGCGGGCCCTCCCCCAGGCAGCTCCAGCTTGTCGCGCCAGATCGCGGTGCCCAGGAATCCGGGGCCCGCCTCGGACAGGCCGGACTCGGCCAGCACCCTCGTGGGATCACGGCCGACCACCCTGTCGCCGGTGATCAGCAGACGCGGCCGCACGCGTTCCCGGATCCGCGTCAGTTCGTCCCGGCGCGCCCAGGTGCTCACCGGAACAGCGACACCACCGAGGCACTGGACCGCCAACGCCGAGACGACCCAGCGAACTCCGTTTCCCAGGTACACCGCGACCCGGCTCCCGTGACCGATCCCGATCCCCGCGAGCCTGCCGGCAAGAGCCCGTACCTCGGCGTCGAGCTCGGCGAAGGTATGACGGCCCTCGGGGCCGACCAACGCGAGCACGTCCGGATACTGCCGCGCGGCCCAGGAGAGGATGCCGGGTACCGTGTCGGCGGCGGGTGCGTTCACCGGGTCAACCACGGCCGACCGCCTCGAAAACGTGCACGCAGCAGGAGCCATGGTCGAACCCGCTGATCCCGCCACCTGTGACATGGGTCAGCCCGATCCGGGCACCTTCGACCTGTCGTTCTCCCGCCCGGCCGGTGAGCTGCCAGAACGCCTCAACGACCTGGGCGGCCCCGCTGGCACCCACCGGATGTCCCTTGGCCAGGAGTCCACCACTCGGATTGACGACGGTGCCTCCGCCGAAGGTGGTGCCACCATCCCGCAGTAATCGCACCGACTCTCCCTTCTTGCAGAGTCCCAGTGCCTCGTAGTACACCAGCTCCGCGACGGTGAAGGCGTCGTGCAGCTCGACGAGGTCGAGATCCTCGGGGCCGATTCCGGCGTATTCGTAGGCCTCGGCCGCGGACCGGTAGCTGATCTCCGGTCGCAGCATGTCGCGGAAACCGCCCTCGAACGTCCCGGAATGCAGCACGGACGCCCGGACCCGCATGGTGACCTGGTGCCGCGCCACGACCTCTGGATCGGTCGTGACGACCAGCGCCGCGGCACCGTCCCCTGTCGGGCAGCACTGCATGAGAGTGAGCGGTTCGGCGATGAACCGTGAGGCCAGCACCTCCTCCACCGTCACCTCCGAGCGGAACTGCGCGAACGGGTTGAGCGCACCGTGCCGACGTGCCTTGACCGAGACCTCGGCCAGATCCTCCCGGGTCACGCCGTGTTCGTGCATCATCCGCTGCGCCCGCATGGCGTAGATCGCCGGCATCACGACGCCCGAACGGACTTCCCAGTCCTCGGGCACCAACGGCAGAGTGCCGCCGCCGAACTGAGTCAGTTTGTCCACGCCGATCACCAGAACGGTGCGATACCGGCCGCTCTGTAACGCCGCATGCGCCTCGGCCAACGCCGTCGCCCCACCGGAACACGCGTTGTCGACGTTGACGACCGGAATGCCGCCGACCCCGACGTTCTTCACGATCCGCTGACCGGTGAGCATTCCGCCGAACGCGTGTCCACAGTAGACGGCATCGATGGCGGTCTTGTCCACACCGGACTCGCGCAGGGCCTGAGCGACCGCGGGAGTGGCCAAACCCGCGTAGGAGGCGCTGCGGTGCTTGCCCATCGGGATCATGGCGGCGGCGACCACATGAGTGTCAGCCATGAGATTCCTCCCTAACTGCGAACGTGAGCGGGATGCCGGTGCCGACGAGGGTCACCGCGGCGTCCGGCCGCACCGTCCCGGTCGAGCGAATGTGACCGAAGACGCGGGGACCGGACGGCAGGTCGACGTAGCCCACCGTGTACGGCTCCGCGGCCGTGTGAATGGTGGTGAAGGCGTACAGCGTGCCGTCGCCCGGCAGCAGTTCGCGGCGGAAGTCCGCACCGAGGCACACTCGGCAGACGGTGCGCGCCGGAAAGTCCAGCGCGGCACAGTTCACACATCGGCTGGCGACGAGCCGGACACCCTCGGCGGTCGTCTCGGCAACCTCGGGATCATCGAGATCGGGGATCGGCTGGGGAATCGTGTTCACAACGGACCTCACAGAATGGCCAGAGCGTTCGACGGCGAAGCGACGCCACTCGGGATATCGAGCGGGGCGGAGCTGAGCAGGAAGTCATAGACACCGCGCTCCCGGCAGCGGCGAGCCAGCTCGCCGAGCGACCACAACTCACCGAAAGGCATGCCCAGCAAGGGCAACACCCGGCGGTGCAGGAAGCCCTCCTCCTTGCGCACCGGCAACGCCTCCACCGTCGGGTTGTCCGAGGCGACGGCCGCCAGGCCCGCGTCCCACAGCCACTGCGCCATATCCGGGCTACCGACAAGTCCCGGGCACGCGAGGCCTCCATCACCACCGTGGACACTGCCCAGCAGGCCCTGCCGGTCCGGTTCACCCAGCGCGAGATACCAATCGACCCAACCCGTGTGGATCACCAGTACGTCGCCGTCCTCGAGCACGGTTCCCTGCCGCTCGAGTGCCTCTTCCACGTCCCGTGGCTTCAGCGCGATCCGCTCGTCCGGCCAGTACTCCCGGCCGGTCGCGGCGAAGTGCCCAGGCACGTCGACCAGCACACCACGGCCGACCAGACCACGTCGCGCGAGCTTCTCGATTCCCAGCGCACCCGCATCGACCTCGGCATCGCTACGACCGCCGTAGTACCCGGCGGTCTTGTGCCGGATGTGCCGTAACCCGTCCCACTGGCTGGAGAACTGCAGATCGAGATGGGTCAGCCGATCCTCGCGGCCGATGTTGGTCCGGGTTTCCTCGCGGATGTAGGGCGCACGGTTCTCGAACAGCCCAGGATCGGGCTGGTTCAACGGGAGCGAAAGGCTCAGCACCTCGCCGGAGCGCACCAACCTCGCCGCGCTGGCGACACGCTCGGGCGTGATCCGATTGACCGTCCCCAGCTCATCCCCTGGCCCCCAGACGTCCCAGGCGTAGCGCTCGCCTGAGCCACCTCCGGCCTCCGGGAGCTCGGCGTAGCTAGGCCCGCTCCGCGTCCCGCGCCCGATCCGGCTGTCACTCGTTGTCACGGTCTGTCCTTTCCGGACGGAGGTTCAAGGCTGAAGGCTCCGCCCACCACAAATCATCAGGTTCTGTCCCGTCAGGTATCCCGCTTCGGGAGCCGCCAGAAAGCTGACGGCACGAGCAACGTCCTCGGGGACGCCGGCGCGACGGACCGGGATGGTCTCGGCCGTACGGTCCGCCAGGTGCCGGGTCATGGGGGTCTCGATAAAGCCCGGGGCGATCGTGTTGGCGGTGATACCGCGCGGGCCCTCGGCCAGTGCGAGCGACCGGGTCATCCCGAGCAGGCCGCCCTTCGCCGTGGCGTAGTTGGACGACCCGAACGAGCCCAGCACCGCACGGGAGGCGATCGATACCACCCTCCCCGAACCGCACCGTCGCAGGTGCGGTAACGCGGCACCGGTGAGCCGGATGGCGGCGGTCAGGTTGAGCCGCACCACGGAGGCGAAGTCCTCCGGCGTCATCCGCTCGATCCGGGCGTCCCGCAGCACCCCGGCACAGTTCACGAGCACGGAGATGCCACCGAAGGCCGAGACCGCCGAGTCGACGATCTCGGCCGCCGAACCGGCGTCGGCCAGATCCCCGCTCCAGGTCCGCAGGCGTTCCCGTCCGGGATCGTCGATCCTCAAGTCGGTGCCGAGAACCGCGTACCCGTCCGCGAGCAGTCGTGCGACGATACTCGAGCCGATCCCCCCTGCGGCACCGGTGACGACGGCGACACGTGTGCTCACGGCCGGATCCTCCCCAGGTGGCTTGCGGCGGAGAGGTGGATCTCCTGGCCTGTCATGTCCCGCGAGCAGCTCAGTAGCGCGTCCACTGTGGTCAGCAGATCCTCGTTCGGCGCATCCGGCGCTCCTGGCCGGTGGATTGTGTCGCCAAGGACCAGGTTGACGCAACTGCCGCGGCGCCTCAGCTCCATCGCGAGAGTGCGCACGAGTGCGACCACCGCACAGGCCACAATGGACTCACCGGGCCGGTCCGGATCGCCGAGGACCGCCGACTCGTCCGCCAGCACGACGATGCGCTGGTCGGCGAGCAACGCGCCCTCGGCAGCGACGAACTCCCGCAACACCGTGTGAATCTCGGCGAGCACCTCGTCGGTTCGGGTCGCGACCGACGACCAGTCCGGTTCCGCCCCTGCGTCGTCCACCGCCGCACCGACGATCACGAGCAGACGCTGTCTCTCGTCGGCGTCGTCCTCGAAACCGGTCAGCCCGTCCCGCGGCCGACCGACGACCACGGTGCGAGTGGCCGCGGTGAGTGTCGTCGCCGCGCTCAACGCGTGCTCCCCTTCGCCCCGCCCACCTGATCCTGCGCCAGCTGGCGCAGGTACCGGCGCGGCTCCAGCTCCAGTCCGTATCGCGCACTGGATGGGTAACGAGAACGGATGTACCGGTGGTCCGCCGAGATACTGCGACGCATCGCACGCGCGCCGGGCAACCGGACGTCGCCGGCGACCACCGCCGCGATCCAGCGCGCCTGGTGATCCATCATGGCGACGTTGGCTCCGCCGCTGACGTTGAAGAATCCCGCGAAGTACAAGCCCGGCACGTCCGGATGCACGATCCGCCGGTACAGGTCGAGTTCCCGGCCGTTGAGCGGGACCGCCTCGGGGGGCAGCATCGGTAGCTCGATCTCGTACCCGGTGGCGCCGATGATGGCGTCGAACTTCTGCTCCGAGCCGTCCGCGAAGCGCACCGTCCGTTCCCGGACCGAGTCCACACCCGGCTTGCCGATCACACGCTGCCACGCCATGTGATGGATCAGGGTCGGGTGACTCGTCGGATGGGTACGTGTCGTCGGGGTCGTGAATCCCCATTGTTCCATCGGTCCGTGCGCGACACGGCAGATGAGGTTGCGCAGCCTGCGCGACACCGCCCACGGCACACCGGGACGCTCGATGCGGCCGAGCAGCCGAGCCGTCGGAGCACCGAGGAACATCCGCGGCAGGATCTGCACCGGCGATCGGGCGGCCAAGGTCGTCGACCGCGTCACCGGGCAGATGTCCGCCGCGATGTCCAAGGCGCTGTTGCCCGCCCCGACGACCAGTACGTCCTTGTCGGCGAACGGATCCGGCACACGGTAGTCCTGCGAATGCATGTACTCGCCGACGAAGTCGCCGACGAAATCCGCGTGCCGGGGCGTGTTCTGGTGTCCGGATGCCAGCACCACCGCGTCGACGTTCTCAGTCGCCCCGCCGCGCACCGTGAGCGCCCAGCGGCCGCCGGGCAGCGGGCGTGCCGACTCCACCGGCGAGTGGAAGCGGATCCGCTCCTTGAGCCCGAAATGTTCGGCGAAGCCGGCGAAGTAGGCGGCCATCTCCTCGTGCGAGGGATACAGCGGCGTACCCGGCGGAAACGGGTACCCGTCGAAAGCGGTGATCCCGGACTCCGAGTTGATGTGCAGTGAGCGGTACGCCGGGCTGAGGCCGTTGTCGTTCTCGTACACCCACAGCCCGCCGACGTGCGAACCCGCCTCGAACGCCACGACGTCCACTCCGGACTCGATGAGCCTGCGCGCCGCGGCGAGACCGGCCGCGCCCGCACCGATTATGCCTACCCTGGTCATGACCTGCACCGCACCATGATCGGCATCCGGCCGGATTGGACGGTCACACCGTCCTGGTTGACCAGTTCGTAGTCACGGAAGAGGATTCCTCGTTGGCCGTCCGAGGTCAGCCGGGTGTCGGCGATCGTGACAACCACGTGCACGGTGTCGCCGAAGAAGACGGGCGCGTGATAGCGCCAGTTCTCGATCCCCAGCGCCGCCACGGCGGTTCCCTCGAACACGCCGAGCCGGGCGACGAGGCCCGAAACCAACGACAGCCCGAGCAGACCGTGCGCTATTCGCCGCCCGAACGGAGAGGCCGCCGCGAAAACCGAGTCCGTGTGCAGCGGATTGAAGTCACCCGTCAGCTGCGCGAACTGGGTGACCTCGGTCTCGCCCACCGTCCGGCCCGGTGTGGTGAACACGTCTCCCTTGGCGAAGTCCTCGAAGTAGCGGCCGGTCGAACTCATCGCGCCACTCCCGCGCCGTTCGCTGCCCCGTTACCCGAAATGGCGGAATCCGGAGACCAGGCGTTGGTCTTCAGCAACCTCTTCGCGTAATAGACGGCGACGGTATCTCCGTGCTGGTTCTCCACTCGGTGTTCTGTGGTCACCACACCGCGATCCGGCTTGGACGTGAGGTGCTTCGAGTCGAGCCGGATCCGGACCTGGACGGTATCGCCCGCATATACCGGTTTCTGGAACGTCAGCCGGTATTCGAGCAGGGCGAGTCCCTGGTCTCCCACCAATCCCGCGCCTATGCACAGCCCCTCGGCGATGGAGATGGTGAGCATGCCGGGGACGATGCGGCCCCCGTGCAGGTCCGGCTTCGAGGCATACTCGTGATCCATGAACATCGGGGTGTTGAAGTTGGCCATCGTGATGAACGTGCTCGCTTCGAACTCCGAGATCGTGCGCCGCTCGGTCACATGCTCGAAGTCCTCGTCGTAATCGTCGAAGTTCATGGGACTCATGGTCGATCCCCTCCTCCAGGATGGGTCAGTAGGAACGGGGCATACCGAGCACGTGCGACCCGACATAGTTGAGCACCATGTTCGTCGAGACCGGAGCCACCTGCTGAACCCTGGTCTCGCGGAACTTGCGCTCGATGTCGTACTCGCGCGTGACGCCGTAGCCGCCGTGCGTCTGGAGCGCCGCGTTGGCCGCGTTCCAGGCGGCCTCCGAGGCCAGCAGCTTGGCCATGTTCGCCTCCGCCCCACACGGTTCGCCCGCGTCGAACAGTTCGACTGCCTTCCACCGCATCAGGTCCGCTGCCTCGACCTCGATGTGCGCGCGGGCAAGAGGAAACTGCACACCCTGGTTCTGCCCGATCGGACGCCCGAAGACCACCCGTTCGTTGGCGTAGTTCACTGCCTTGTCCACGAAGAACCGGCCGTCGCCGACGCATTCGGCCGCGACAAGGATGCGTTCGGCGTTCAGGCCGCCGAGGATGTAACGAAAGCCCTTGCCCTCCTCGCCGAGCAGCGCGGAGGCGGGTACCTCGAAGTCATCGAAGAAGACCTCGTAGGTGTGATGGTTGTACATCAGGTCGATCGGCTGCATCGTGATCGATTTGCCGATCGCGTCCCGGATGTCGCATACGAAGATCGACAGCCCGTGCGCGGGCTTCTCCACCTGATCGATCGGCGTCGTCCGCGCCAGCAGCATCATCAGGTCGGTCTGCGCGGCACGGGAGGTGAAGACCTTCTGGCCGCTGATCCGGTAGACGTCGCCGTCCCGCACCGCTCTGGTCGCGACGCGCGTGGTGTCGGTGCCGACGTTCGGCTCGGTGATGGAGAACGCCTGCAACTTCAGCTCACCCGCGGCGATCGGCCGGAGGAACTCCTCACGCTGCGCCTCGGTGCCGGACTGACGGATCACGTGCGACGCGAACATCTGCGCGTGGATGGCATTTCCGTTGCAGCCCTGACGGTTGAGCTCCTCCACGAACACACTCGCCTGGTGCACACCCATTCCCAGACCGCCGTATTCGGCGGGAATCATCATTCCGCCGAACCCGCTTTCGGTAAGGGCCCGAATGAAGTCGGTCGGGTACTCGCCTCGTTTCTCCAGGTCCCGCCAGTACTCCGCGGGGAACTTCGCGGTGAGGCCGCGAACCGCCTCCCGGATCTCGTCGTCGGTGATGTCGGTGGCGCCTGCGGCGCTTGCCGAGGTCATGTCCTTACTCCTCACGTGTTGTCGCCGGAAGCGACGAGGTCGCGGTCAGGCCCGAATGCGCCTGCCTTCCTGGCGGCCGCGGTGGCCGCGGGATCGCCCAGGATGCCGGTCGCCACTTCCAGAGTGTGTTCACCGAGTCGCGGTACGACGGCGGCCGCTCGTTGCGTTCCTCGCAACGTCGCGTCGGCGGGCAGCACGAGATGTCCGCCCACCCCGTCGTCAACCGTGCGGATCATGTCCCTGCTGCGATAGCGTGCCGAATCGGCCGTCTCCTCCACCCGATGTACGGCTGCGACCGGGATGTCCTGCGCGCCCAGTTTGCGGGTGATCTCATCGCGCGTCTGTTTGGACGTCCACTCCTCGACTGTCTCCATGACCTCGGCCATTCGCCGGGAACGTCCTTCGAAGGTCGCGAGCTCGGCGTCCTCGGCCAGATCCGGCCGCTCCATCGCGCGGCACAGGCCCAGCCAGAACTTGTTGGTGTTCGCCCCGATACTGATGTGCCCGTCACTCGCGCGGAACACGCCGTAGGGAACGCCGTGGAAGTCGTTCTGCGCGCTGCTGGCCAACTGATCGTCAGCGAGTTGGTGACGGGCCATCGCGATGGAGGTCAACGGCAGGATCGTGTCGACCAGCGCGAGATCGATGAACCGGCCTGAGCCGGTCCGGCCGCGTTCGATCAGCGCGGCGAGCGCGGCGGAGTATCCGGTGATTCCGGCCATCATGTCGCCCAGCGCGAACCCGCACCAGACCGGCTGGTTCTCCCGGTCCTTGGTCAGGCTGGTCACTCCGGACAGAGCCTCCGCGACGATCGCCAGTCCGGCCCGTTCACGCTCACCCTCGAGCGTGTCGTTGACGCCGAATCCGGTGATCGATACCGCGATCAGCTGTGGGTAGCGTTCCACAAGCGACTCAAGACCGATCCCCAGTCGTTCGAGCGCGCCCGGCCGCATGTTGCTGACCACCACGTCGGTCGTGGCGAGCAGTTCGTGCAGGAAGGCGTTACCCGCCTCGCTTTTCAGGTCGACGGTGACACTCTTCTTGCCGTGGTTCATCGACGCGTAGTGCGCGGTGACCGAGCCGCCCTCCCGGTGTGCGACCGGGTCCCGGTGCCGCGAGAGCTCTCCCGTCGGCGGCTCGACCTTGATGACCTCGGCACCGTGGTCGGCGAACATCCGGCCGCAGTACGGGCCGGCGATCAAGTGCGTCAGTTCGACGACACGCACACCCTCAAGCATTCTTCTCCTCGCAGACGTTTTCGGTATCAGGCGACGGCGCGAACTCGTAGAGCGCGACGGGCTGGGAGTGCCGCACCACCATGTGCACGGGCAGCCCGACTGTCAGCTCGTCGAACGGCGCCCGGATGCGGGTGAGCAACCGTACGTTCTCTTCGAGATCCACGATGCCGATGACGTAGGGCGCCTCATCCCGGAAGACCGCGGGGGGCACGCAAACCTCGGTGAAGGTCGCGAGCCTGCCGCGCCCGGAGAGCACGACGTACTCGACGTCGCGGCTCCAGCATTGCGGGCAGAGCACCTTCGGCGGGAAAGTGAGAAACTCGCACCGAGTGCACCGCGTCGTGGTCAGCCGGCCATCGGCGACCGCCGACCAGAACGGCGCGGTGAACTCCGTTGTCCGCGGCGGGTAGGGCAACTGGTCGGCATTGCCCGCGGACGCCATGGCTTCACCCACTACAAAGTCTCCCCTCGGCCGAACACGTGGATCAGCGTGCTGTTGTAGTCCCCGAGCTCCGCACTGGTCAGCGCGAACTCCGCCCCGGGCACCTGTCGCTCACCCGACTCCGCGCGCAGCTGCTCGACGGCCTCGACGACGTTGTAGAGCGGCGTCGCCATCGGTGGGTGACCACGACTCGTGCAGCCGCCGCTGGTGCACATCGCCTTGTCGCCTTGACTTGTCGTGCGGCCCTCCAGTGCCGCCTTGACTCCCCCACCCTCGGGAAAGAAGCCCAGTGACTCGGAGAGGATGACCTCGACGATCGAGCACGGCGCGTAAACCTCCGCGACGTCGATGTCCGCGGGAGCGATACCCGCCGCTTCGTAGGCCTTGCTCGCCGCCCGTGCCGCGGCGGGGAACGAGGTCAGCGACCGCGGCCGGGTCGAGATCTGATGGATCCCCTCGTGGTAATGGCCGCGGGAGAGCACGTGGACCGGGTCGCCCCTGAACTTGTCGGCCAGCTCAGGGGCCACGACGATCACCGCCGCCGCTCCGTCCGAGCGGGGCGGCACGTCCAGCAGGTGCAGCGGCCGGACGATCGGCCGGGAGTCCAGCACGTCATCCACCGTGATCAGCTCGCGGAACTGTGCGATCGGATTCGCCGCGGCGTGCCGGCGATTCTTCACGGCGACCTCGGCGAGCTCACGCCTCCCGACCCCGTACTCGTGCATATACGCGGTGGCGTTCATCGCGTACCAGGAGATCGAGGTCATTCCGAACGGCGTATGAAAGTCGACGTCACCGACCATGCGCATCGACCACTGCAGATGCTCGCCCGTGGAGATGTGGGTCTCCTTGGACACACCCAGTGCCACCGCGACCTTGGCATGGCCGGAGGCGATCCGGTCGACGGCTATATCGAACGCCAGCGCGCCACTCATCCCGTTGCCGTGTGTCTCGAGCAGGATGTCCTCTACCGGCAGGTCCAGATAGGCGGCCAGAAAGGTCGCGAAGTACTTCTGCTCGATGTAGGGCCGAGGCGACGAGAGCACGAACGAGTCCAGGTCGCTCTTGCTCACGCCGGCGTCCGCCACGGCGTCGAGCAGGACCGGAATCATGATCTCGTGCTCGAGCTCGTCGGTATGCCGACCGACAGTCGAGGCACCGACACCGACAACACTGGCGAGTGGCTCCCGCACCGGTTCGCGCTCCTCTCAACGGTTCCGGTTGACCAGCCACTCCGGTGTGGAGCGCGTCCCGGCCCGTTTCATCTTTGATACAGTATCATCCATCTCAGTTGGAGGGTACGACAATGACGTTCCGTAACACCATCCACGCGCCCTCCCCACAGCTCTGGTGGGGAGGGCAGCGCCACGATGCGGCGTCGAACTACGACCTCACCGACCCCGCGACCGGGAAGGTGTTCGCCTCGGTACCGGAAGCGACCGTGGAACAGGCGGCGGAGTCCGCGTGCGCCGCGGCGGCGGCGTTCCCGGACTGGGCCGCTACGCCCGTGTCCGAACGTGCCGCCCTGCTCGAGCGGGTGGCCGACCTGGTCGACGCCCGGCGCGCCGAGTTCACCGAACTGGTAGCGGCCGAAACCGGCGTTGCGCGGCATCGCGCGGACACCCTGCAGGTCGCGGAGGCACCGTATCGGCTACGGCGTTTCGCCGAGCTCGGTCGGTCGACGACTGCCGAAGCACTCGCCCCGGCACGGGGCCTGGCCGGCGAGGTCGCCGGAAAGCCGATCGGCGTGGCGGCGCTGATCACGCCGTACAACATCCCGCTGGTCAGTCTCGCTGGCAAGATCGCCCCAGCGCTGGTCACCGGCAACACCGTGGTGGTGAAGCCTGCGGTGCAGAGCCCACTGGCGGCCTCCCTGCTGGTACGCCTCTTCGAGGAGGCCGGCTGCCCGCCTGGAGTGGTCAACCTGATCACCGCCGCGGATGCGGCACCCAGTCGGGCACTGGTCGCGGCACGCGAAGTGGACATGATCAGCTTCACCGGTAGTTCGGCCGTCGGCATCGACATCGCCCGAACGGCGGCGGGGTCGTTGAAGAGGCTGCTGCTGGAACTCGGCGGTAAGGGCAGCGCCGTGGTGCTCGACGACGTGGACGTCGACGCCGCCATCGCCGGGCTCATGGTCACCTTCACCAGGATGTCCGGCCAGATCTGCACCGCGCCGAGCCGCCTCCTGATCCACCGCTCGCGCTACGACGAGGTCGTCGAACGGGTAAGTGCCGCAGCTGATCGGCTGGTCGTAGGCCCTCCGGACGTGCACACGACCGAAGTCGGCCCGGTCATCAGCGCAGCGCACCGCGATCGGGTACTGGGCATGGTCGACCGGGCCATCGCGGACGGAGCCAAGCGGACGACCTCGGCCGCGGCGGTCGAGGAACCCGGCTGCTACGTGCGCCCGACGCTGCTGGCCGACTGCGACCCGAGTTCGGCGATCATGCAAGAGGAGGTATTCGGTCCCGTGGTGGCTGCCACTCCCTTCGACACCGAGGACGAGGCCGTGGCGATCGCCAACGGAACCCGCTACGGTCTCGCCGACTACGTCTGGACAGCCGACTTCGGCCGTGGTCGAGCGTTGGCCCGGCGGTTGCGTTGCGGGACCGTCGGACTCAACACCGTGAGCAGGCATCCGGACGCGGCCTTCGGCGGCACCGGCCTTTCGGGCATCGGACGCGAGGGCGGTCGTCACTCGCTCGCCGCCTACACCGAAGCACACAGCATCTCGTGGGCCGCATCGTGAGCGAACAGATCGTGCACATCGTGCTTTTCAGCGCGGACAATGCGCAGGACGCGGAAGCGGCCGCACGCGCCCTCGCCGGAATGGCGTCCCTGGACACTGTGGAAACCCTTACCGTGGAACGGAATCTCGGGCTGCATCCACCTGCCTACGATCTGATGCTGCTCACGACCCACCGGGACGCTGAGCAATTGCGCCGCTTCCGCGACGACCCCGGCCACCGGTCGGTCGTCGAGACGATCGCGGACCTGGTGCCCCGACGGGCCACGGTCGACCTGGCGGTCACCGACTCGCTCGCTTCGAGCTTGCACACCATCAAACCGGCCGGCGGCGCGAGCCACCCCGCCGCCCACTCCGAGCAGAACGGGGATAACTGACATGCCGAACCAGAAGGCTCAGCGGGTCGCCGTCATTGGCGCAGGCGCGTCCGGGCTCGTCGCGATGAAAACATTGCGGGAGAACGGTATCGACGTCGTCGGCTACGAAGCCGGCAGCACCGTCGGAGGCCTGTGGATCTACGAGAACGACAGCGGCCTCTCCTCCGCCTACCGCACACTGCACATCAACACGGACAAGAAGCTGACCGCCTTCAAGGACTGGCCGTTCCCGGAAGATCTGCAGGCATACCCCGATCACTGGGAGGTCGGCGCCTACTTCAAGAGCTACGCCCAGCGGTTCGGGCTGAACGCGCTGATCCGGTTCTCCACCTGGGTGGAGAAGGTCCAGCCGGTCGTCCAGCACGACGGCCCCCAGAAATGGGAGGTGGTCACGCGGGACGGCGACAGTGAGGTCTACGACGCCGTCGTGGTCGCGACCGGTCACCTGTCGAACCCGAACCACGTGGAGAAGTTCCAGAAGGGCTTCGAAGGTGAGTACCTGCACGCGCACTACTACCGCGAGCCCGGCCCGTACGTCGGCA
>Ga0164243_10001840_pt1 | contig 35576 bp, 39 predicted proteins | sample OricompcompostOP_FD_108781 | JGI IMG/M metagenome (GOLD analysis project Ga0164243, IMG submission 108781) | Organic Plus compost microbial communities from Emeryville, California, USA - Original compost - Organic plus compost (OP) | ecosystem: Engineered > Solid waste > Mixed feedstock >...
AAAACCTCGTCGACAGGCTTAGCAATGCGGGCCGCAACCGTAAACTTGAGCTCCATAGACTTTACTCCCTGCTCGCATCGCATTATGTTATAAAACTATAACATGTCAATTGCCGAAGAAGATGACCGTGTTTTCAAGGCGCTGGCTGCGTCGACGCGGCGAGAGATTCTCGATGCGCTGAAGGACCACCCGCAGACGACGGGGGAGCTATGTGGTCGCTTTCCCGCTCGCGACCGGTGCACGGTGATGCAGCATCTCAAGGTGCTGGAGGAGGCGGGCCTCATCATCGTGCAGCGCAAGGGGCGCGAGCGCTGGAATCACCTCAACCCCTTGCCCATCAAGCATCTTCATGACCGCTGGATAGGCCCCTATGCGGCTCACGCGGTGGAGATGCTCGACCGCCTGCGCAGCGATCTAGAGAGCTGAGATCAATAGGCTTCTCAATCCGCCTGAGGCCTCAGGCGGATTGACATTTGAAGGGCCTTCGACGATAAACCCGCCTTCCCGCGCGCCCCTCAACCGGGGCGCGCAATGCGCTGCCCGAGGCCTGATCGCCCTGTTTTCCGGAGTGATCCTCAGAAGTCCGCAGCTCGCCTGCGGCGCCATAGGGCGCGGAGAACGCTGAAGGAATAGCCATGTACGCTGTCATCAAGACGGGCGGCAAGCAGTATCGTGTTGCTGCTGACGACGTCATCACCATCGAGAAGATCGCCGGCGAGGCCGGCTCCAAGGTCGAGTTCGCCGAGGTCCTGATGATCGGCGGCGATGCTCCCAAGTTCGGCAACCCGATCGTCTCCGGCGCCAAGGTGGTCGGCGAGTTTGTCGAGAACACCCGCGGCCCGAAGGTCATCGCCTTCAAGAAGCGCCGCCGCAAGAATTCGCGCCGCAAGCGCGGTCACCGCCAGGACCTGGTCAAGGTCCGCATCACCAGCATCGTCGGCGCCTGAGACGGCCGCCAGCAGAATTTGAGGAACTGACCGATGGCACAAAAGAAAGCAGGCGGCTCGTCGAAGAACGGCCGCGACTCGCACTCCAAGCGTCTTGGCGTGAAGCGCTTCGGCGGCGAGCACGTTATTCCCGGCAACATCCTGGTGCGCCAGCGCGGCACACAGTGGCACCCGGGCACCGGCGTCGGCATTGGTACCGACCACACGATCTTCGCCGTAGTCGAGGGTGCGGTCGAATTCAAGACCAAGGGCAATGGCCGAGTCTACGTGTCGGTGCGCGAGACGGAGACCTCGAGCGCCGAGTAGCCGCTTGCGGTGAACCCCAGCTCTGGAAACTGAATAGGGGGGATGTCGCGGCATCCCCCTTTTTCGTGGCAATAAGGCCGCGAACATTTCTTGTTGTTTGGGCCTGTGCGCTGGCAACAGAAACGTCACGCCACCTGTGTGGACATGACGAAATGGATGGAACGGAGCAAGGAGCCTATGCGCTCGGCGCGTCTCACCTATCGCCCCATTGACGCGCGTGATGCGAGCCGCATCACCGTGCTTGCGGGCGAGTGGGACATCGCACGCATGACGGCGCGTATCCCGCATCCCTACTCGCTCATCGACGCCGACCAGTGGATCGCCTCCATCGGCGATGACGAGTTCGTGCGCGCCATCGAGCATGGCGGCGAGCTCATCGGAGCCGTCGGTCTCATTCAACGCAAACCGGGACAGGCGGAGATCGGCTACTGGATCGGCAAGCCGTGGTGGGGCAATGGGTTTGCGACCGAAGCGGCGCGCGCGCTGATGGAATATTGCTTCGACGAAGTCGGCATCACGCAGCTGACCGCGGGGCACTTCGTTGACAATCCTGCCTCCGCGCGCGTTATCGCCAAGCTCGGCTTCCGCCGCACCGGGCTCGGCTCCACGTGGTGCGAGGCGCGCGGAAGCGAGGTGCCGACGGTGAGATATGCGCGCGGGCGGCCGTTGCTCGACCGCCTGCTGCGGAGGGCCAAGCGATGAAGTTTCTCGATCAAGCGAAGATCTACATTGCCTCGGGCGCCGGCGGCGACGGATCGCTCAGCTTCCGGCGCGAGAAGTTCATCGAGTTCGGCGGTCCCGACGGCGGCGACGGCGGCAAGGGCGGCGACGTGTGGGCGGAGTGCGTCGACAATCTCAACACGCTCATCGACTATCGCTACCAGCAGCACTTCAAGGCCAAGCGCGGGGGCAACGGTGCCGGCAAGAACCGCGCGGGCGCCAACGGCGAGGACTGCATCATCAAGGTGCCGCCAGGGACGCAGATCTTCGCCGAGGACCAGGAGACGTTGCTCGCCGATCTCGAAAAGCCGGGGCAGCGAGCCCTGCTCGCGCGTGGCGGCAATGGCGGCTTTGGCAACGCGCATTTCAAGACCTCAACCAACCAGGCGCCGCGCCGCGTCAATCCCGGCCAGCCGGCCGAGGAGCTGACCATCTGGCTGCGGCTGAAGCTCATTGCCGACGCCGGCATCGTCGGCTTGCCGAACGCAGGTAAGTCCACGTTCCTCGCCGCGGTCAGCGCGGCCAAGCCCAAGATCGCCGCTTATCCGTTCACGACGCTGCATCCGAACCTCGGCGTCGTGCGGGCGGGCGACGTCGATTTCGTGCTGGCGGACATCCCCGGGCTCATCGAAGGCGCGAGCGAAGGCGCAGGGATCGGCACACGCTTTCTCGGTCATGTCGAACGCACCAAGGTTCTTCTGCATCTCGTCGACGCCACGGAGGAGGACATCGCTGGCGCGTATCGCACCGTGCGCCGCGAGCTGAAGGCCTATGGCGCAGGCCTCGACAAGAAGAAGGAGATCGTCGCGCTGTCGAAGTGCGACGCGGTCGATGAGGCAACGCTGGCAGAGCGTGCCGAGGCGCTGAAGAAGGCAGCCAAGAAGAAGCCGCTCGTCCTATCGGCCGTGTCGGGTGTCGGCGTTCGCGAAGCGCTATTCGCGCTCACCCGCGAGATCAACCGAGGCCGCAAGCAAGATGCGGCGGAGGCGCAGTCGCCGAAGGCTGCCTGGCGCCCTTAACCACTCGCTGCGACGACCGGCCGCCGAATTGTGCCGTTCGGGACCGAGATCATCGGCCTGTTAACAAACCAGTCACTTCGTACCCAACATTTTTCAGGAAATTACCGCTTGTTCAGCCCACTAGCCGAAAATTGGGCTCCCGGACCTATCACTCCGGGCGCCGTCGGCGGGTGAACTGATTGCAGCAGCCACGTAACACCTCATTCGTGACCTTGCCTATCGTGGCCCTCGCGGCCGCGTCGTTCGGAGTCGTCCTCGCTTCGCTGGCGATCGGTGCGCGCGAAGTGGATCGAATTGCCGTCACGCGTGAGCGCGACACCATCGAGCAGGCGATCGATCAGCATGGTCTATCGCTGGCGCGCGAATTGCGCGTGCAGTCGGTATGGAACGAGGGCTACGCGAACGCGCACGCCAACAATCTCGCGTGGATGCACAAATTCTACGGCACCTATCTGCACCACCTGCTTGGCTACGACCGGATCTACGTGATCTCCAGCGACGACAAGCCGGTCTATGGCTACGTCGCCGACGAGCCGCAAAAGCTGCGCAGCTTTGCCGAGATCGCTCCTGTCGTCATGGACCTCGTTCATGCGGTGCGCGACCGACAGACGGAGCTTCCGCCGGACAACGTGCTCAACACCGAGATCCAGCTCGGCAAGGGCCTCGTCGCCCATCACCGCGCGGTGGCCGATGTCCGCTCCATCGACGGGAGGCCGGCGACGGTGGTCGTCTCGACCATCGTGCCCGACCATGCACCGCCAGATGTCATCGAGGAGCAGCCCTACCTGCTGATCGCCGTCGAGGATCTCGATCGGGACTACACCGAGCGCATCGGTACCAGCTTCGGCTTTCGCGGCTTGCATTGGGTCAGCGGCGTTCCGCCTCCGAGCTACGACACCGAGTTGGTGAAGACCTTGGACGACAAGGTCGTTGGCACGCTTGCCTGGCGCAAGGATCGCCCAGGTCTCGAGTTCATGCGCCGCGCCGCTCCGGGCCTGCTCCTGGCGCTGTTGCCGATCGCCGCCATCACCTATCTGCTCATCAGGTGGGGACATCGGCAGGTCAAGCGCATCCTCGAGAGCGAACAGCACGCGACGCTCGCTGCACGCACTGACACCCTCACGGAGCTCCCTAATAGGGTGGCACTGCGCGAGGCGTTTCCGCGTCTCATAGCCGAGGCCAAACGCACAGCGTCCACGCTTGCCGTGTTGTCCATAGACATCGACCACTTCAAGGCGATCAACGACGTCTTCGGGCATGCGGTCGGCGATGCGGTGCTGAAATCGTCAGCGCAACGCCTCAAGGACCTGGTGCCAGACGGCATCGTTGCGCGCTTCGACGGTGACAGCTTCGTCGTTCTGGCGCCGGGATTGAAGTCATGCGGTGCGGCCGAGCTGGCGCATGACGTGATCGCTACCCTCGCCGAGCCATTCGATCTCGACAGCGGCACACGCGTCGTCATAACCGCTTCAGTCGGCTACGTGATCGGCCTGCGCGACGGTGACACCGGCGATGAGTTGATGCGCCGCGCCGAGCTTGCCGTCGACAAGGCCAAGGAGGACGCCGAGGAGGGGGCAGTCGCCTTCGCGCCCGATATGGACGCAGAGGTCACCTACCGCCTCATGCTGGAGACGGCGCTGCGTGCCGCCGTTGCCGAGGAGGCCATCAGCGTCGTCTACCAGCCGCTGATGGACCCGAGCGGCCGACGCGTGCTGGGCGTCGAGGCGCTCGCGCGGTGGACCGATCCCGAGCTTGGGCCTATCTCACCCGACATCTTCATCCCGATCGCCGAGGAGACGGGCCTTATCCAGAACATCGGCGAATTGGTGCTGCGGCGTGCGGTCGAGGATTGCAAGGCATGGCCATCGGTCTCCGTCGCCGTGAATGTATCGGCTTCGCAGATCCATCATGGCGACGTCGTCGAGGTGGTGCGCGACGCACTCCTGAAGAGCAGGCTTCCCGCGGGCCGGCTGGAGATCGAGATCACAGAGACGGTGCTGCTCGCCGACGAGAAACGCGCCAACGAGCAGATGCGCGGCCTGCAAGCGCTCGGTGTGCGCATCGCGCTCGATGACTTCGGCACCGGCTATTCGAGCCTCCAGTACCTACGGCGCTTCGGCTTCGATAAGATCAAGATCGACCGCAGCTTCATCGATGGTGCCGGCGATCCGATGGGAAGCTCGATCGTGCTGGCCTCGATCATCCGGCTAGGCCAGGATCTCGACCTTACGATCACCGCCGAGGGGGTCGAGACGGAGGAGCAGCGCCGCTGGCTGCAGGCCGCCGGGTGCCACCAATTGCAGGGCTTCCTGTTCTCGCGTCCGCTGACGGCCGCGCGGATGAGCGCATTCATTGCCGAGCGCCGCACCGGCACTGCTGTAGCCAGTTAAGGCTCTATAACCTACAACACCGTCATCCCGGGCAAAGCGAGCGTAGCGAGCGAGACCCGGGACCCAGCGCGAGAAGTGCCGAAGGCACCATCGAATCTCCGACGCGCTTTACGCTGGGTCCCGGATAGCGGCTTGCGCTGCTTGCCGCTTCCGGGGTGGCAGAGCCGAAGCGGGTGGTGAAGAAAACAGAATGGACAGCCAATACGACGTCATTGTCATCGGGGCAGGCCTCGGGGGCCTCACGGCAGCGGCGCAGCTTGCCAAGGCGGGAAGCAAGACGCTGCTCATCGAGCGCAACTACAGTGTCGGCGGTGCGGCCTCGACGTACAAGGCGGGTGACCTCATCATCGAGGCGTCGCTGCACGAGACTTCGAACCCGGAAGACCCGATCGACCCGAAGCATGCGGTGCTGAGCGACATCGGCGTGCTCGACAAGGTGGCGTGGGTGCCGACGGGCTCGGTGTACGAGGTACGCGGCGGCCCCGTTGGGGTGCCATTCATTCTCCCCGATGGATTTAGCGCGGCAGGCGACGCCCTTGCCGACCGCTTCCCAGCGCTCAAGAGCGGCATCGTCGACATTCTGGGCGAGATGCAGCAGATCACCGTCGGGCTCGGCACATTGAGCCGCGGGCGTGCGGCGTTCAACGACCCGCTCGCCGGGCTCTCTGCCCTCCTCAAGCTTGGTCCCGTGGCGCGGAACTGGCGACAGTCGCTCTCGGAGCGCCTGCAGGCGGCATTCGGCGATGACGAGGGCGCCAAGTGCGCACTCGCTTCCAATCTCATCTACTGGCATGACGATCCCGACGCGCTGTGGTGGATCCTGTTCGCTGTCGCGCAAGGCAGCTACATCGGATCGGGCGGCCGGTATGTGCAGGGCGGATCGCAGCGGCTCAGCAATGCGCTGGCGCGCGCTTTCAAGACGGCGGGTGGCGAGCTCCTATTGCGGCGGCGCGTAAGCGAGATCCTGCTCGATGCCAATGGTTTGCCCATCGGCGTCACGCACGAGGGAAAGGACGGCGATCGCGCCGAGGTGCGCGCGCGGGCGATCGTCGGCAACGCTGCACCCTCGGTGCTCGCCGACATGCTGCCGGATGATGCGCGCCGACGCTTCTACGCGCCCTACGCGGAACAGCCGCTTTCGATCTCGCTGTTCTCGGCGACGATCGGCTTGTCGGAGCCACCGGCACGCTTCGGCCTCAACTCGTACGCGACGATGCTGCTTCCGGAATGGATGCGATCGCTTGACGACTACAAGCGCGGGGCCGCCATCATGGCGGATGCACCGGGCGAAGCCATGCCGCCCATTGCTGTCGTCAATTACTCGGCCGTCGACAGCGGGCTTGGCGGACCGCCGTATACGGTCTCGGTCGTCGGCTCCGATCGCCTCGCCAACTGGCAGGGCCTCGCCAAGGATGACTACGAAGCCAAGCGCGGGCTGTGGCGCGCGGCACTGATTGCCGCGCTCGATCGCACCTATCCGGGCTTTGCGGGCAGCGTCGTTGCCGCGGTGCTCAGCACGCCCGTCACCATGCGGAGCTACCTCAACGTGCCAGGCGGGGCGGTGTACGGCTTTGCGCCGCTGCCGCCTCCCGGACCGTTCTGGAAGGGTCCGCCGAGGTCGCCGCGCACGCCGATCGATCGGCTCTATCTCGCCTCGGCATTCACCGGTTGCGGCGGCTACACGGGCGCCATCCTTGGCGGCGCGACGGCGGCACAGCAGGTGCTCCCCACGCTGTCGATTAGCAAAAAATAGTCAGGTGGCGTGCTAAGCCCCACGGCAAACAGAACGCGTTTGCTCGCGGGGGTGTCGATGGCCGAGACCAAGGGACTGCGCTCGAAGCTGCATCAGAGCTGGGGCTGGCTGCTGGCACTCGGCATCGTGCTGATGCTGTTCGGCTTCCTCATCCTGACGACGCCGATGGGTGTCGTCACCGCATCGCTGACGACGGAAATCTGGATCGCGGCGGCGATGGTGGCGGCAGGCATCCTGCAACTCATGCACGGCATCAAGGCTTCCGACTGGAGTCGTGCGACCTGGCAGATGCTGGGGGGCGCGATCTTCATTCTCGGCGGTATCCTGATTTTCATCTATCCGACGTTCGGGCTGCTGTCGCTGACGATGATCATCGCTCTCACGCTCGTCGCCCAGGGGATCACGTCGCTGATGGTGGGTGGCGGCGTCGGAGACGTCAGTAGCCGCCGCTGGCTCATCCTCTCGGCGGTGATCTCCATCGTCGCTGGTCTGTTGATCCTGTTCGACCTGCCATCGTCGGCGGGCTGGACGCTTGGAACCATCGTCGGCGCGGCGCTGCTGCTGCAGGGCCTCAGCCTGACGCTCCTGGCGCTGGAAGTCCGCAAGGTGGCCAGCTGAGCCGCCCACGGCGCATTTCTGCGTAGCGAGGCTAGAGCTTTTGGCGCGAGTGGGCTATCAGGCGTCCCTTGGACCCCTCAGCCGCGCCAAAGCGCAAGCCATGACAATCGAAGCGAAAACCGCCGCCAGCAGCGCCGTACGCGCGGAATGGACGAACGCCCGGCGCATCGTCGTCAAGATCGGCTCGGCGCTGCTCACCGACCGCGCTACCGGCACGCTCAAGGCCGACTGGCTCGCCTCGCTGCTCGATGACGTCGCAAATCTCACCGCGGCTGGAAAGCAGGTGGTGCTGGTGTCGTCGGGTGCCATCGCGCTTGGCCGCCACACATTGAAGCTTCCCAAGGGGCCGCTGGAGCTGGAACAGAGCCAGGCGGCGGCGGCCGTCGGCCAGATCAGCCTGGCTCATGCCTACCAGGAGATGTTTCGCGCCCGCGGGCTCGTTGCGGCGCAGGTCCTGATGACGCTCGGCGATACGGAGGAGCGGCGGCGCTATCTCAATGCGCGCCATACCATCGAGACGCTGCTCGACCTCAAGGCCGTGCCGGTCGTCAACGAGAACGATACGGTGGCGACGACCGAGATCCGCTACGGCGACAATGACCGGCTATCGGCGCGCGTCGCCTCCATGGTGTCGGCGGACTGCCTCGCGCTGTTGTCGGACATCGACGGGCTCTATACGGCACCGCCGAATTCAAACGCCAATGCGACGCGCCTCGACGTCGTCACGGCGATCACGCCTGAGATCGAGGCGATGGCGGGCGACGTCGGCACCGAGCTGTCCAAGGGCGGCATGCGCACCAAGGTCGAGGCCGGCAAGATCGCGCTCGGTGCGGGAACGCACATGGTCATCGCCAGCGGCAAGGTGATGAACCCGTTGCGCTCGATTGGCGAAGGCGCGCCGTGCACGTGGTTCCTCGCGCACTCGGACCCGATCACGGCCAGGAAGCGCTGGATCGCGGGACAGCTCGAGCCGAAAGGATATGTTTACGTCGATGCGGGCGCGGTTGCGGCCCTGGCCGCCGGCAAGAGCCTGTTGCCGGCCGGTGTCGCCCGTATCGAAGGCAACTTCGACCGCGGCGACGCCGTGGTGATCCGCGCCCCGGACGGCCGGGAGCTGGGTCGCGGCCTCATCGCCTATGCCCGCTTCGACGCCGAACGGATCATCGGCAAGAAAAGCTCGGAGATCGCCACTATATTGGGGGTGTCGCGATGCGACGAGCTGATCCATCGTGATGACATGGCCCTGCACCGGAACGGAAGCGCATGAACAAGCCCGAACGCATCGACGCTTCGACCGAGGAGACGATGCTCGCCATCGGGCGGCGAGCGCGTGCGGCCGCGCATCAGTTGTCGCTCGCCGCGCCGGAGGCCAAGACCATGGCGCTGCGCGAGGCGGCCAAGGCGCTGCGCGAGGCGACACCGGCCATCCTTGCGGCCAACGAAAAGGACCTTGCCGCGGCACGTGCAGCAGAGCGGCCGGCGGCGTTCATCGACCGGCTGCTGCTGAACGAGAAACGCATCGAGGCGATGGCAAAAGGCATCGAGGAGATTGCCGAGCTCGCCGATCCGGTGGGCACCGTGCTGGCGGAGTGGACGCGGCCCAACGGGCTGCGCTTTGAGCGCGTGCGCGTGCCGCTGGGCGTCATCGGCATCATCTACGAGAGCCGGCCGAACGTGACGGCCGATGCAGGATCACTGGCGCTCAAGGCGGGGAACGCGGCGATCCTGCGTGCGGGATCGGAGAGCCTAAACTCCGCGCTCGCCATCCACGCGGCGCTGGTCGCGGGCCTGAAACGCGCGGGACTGCCGGAAGCTGCAATCCAGCTCGTGCCGACGCCCGATCGTGCCGCTGTCGGGCATATGCTCGCCGGTCTCGAGGGTGCCATCGACGTGATCGTGCCGCGCGGCGGCAAGAGCCTCGTCGAGCGCGTGCAAAAGGAAGCGCGGGTGCCGGTGTTCGCGCACCTCGAAGGCCTGTGCCACACCTACGTCGACAAGGACGCCGACCTCGACATGGCGGTGAGCGTGGTGCTCAACGCGAAGATGCGGCGTACCGGTGTGTGCGGGGCGACCGAGACGCTGCTGGTCGATGGTGGCGCCCCTGCCAACGTCCTGCCCACACTGGTCAAGGCGCTGCTCGATGCCGGCTGCGAGGTGCGTGGCGATGCACCGACGCAGAAGGTGGATCCCCGCGTCAAGCCGGCGAGCGAAGCAGACTGGGCAACCGAGTATCTCGACGCCGTCATTGCCGTGAAGGTCGTGGACGGGATCGCAGAGGCCATCGCACACATTGCCCGCTACGGCACGCAGCATACGGACGCCATCGTCACAGCCAACGCGGCGACGGCCGGCCGCTTCCTGCGCGAGGTCGATTCGGCAATCGTTCTGCACAACGCCTCAACGCAGTTCGCCGATGGCGGCGAATTCGGCTTCGGCGGCGAGATCGGCATCGCGACGGGAAAGCTGCATGCGCGCGGTCCGGTTGGCGTCGAACAGCTCACGAGCTTCAAGTACGTCGTGCGGGGGAATGGCCAGATCCGCCCGGTGTAGGCGGGAGCAGGAGTATCCCCATGCGTTTCGTGACGGCAACACTCGTTCTTCTCATACTGGCGCTTTGCCTCCCCGCGGAGGCGGCCAAGCGCAAACGCGTGCGCGCATGGCAGCCACCGCCCGTCAAAGACTGCACGCGCATCAATGGCCGCTGGGGCTACTACGGCAACCCCTGGTGCACACCGGCGGAGCAGGACGCCTGGGACCGCGCAACGTCGCGTCCGGTGCGCTGACGGCCGGCGGAACGCGAGCACGGGCCGCGGTGTCGCCCCATTGACGTGGCCCTCTGCGCGCGGCTCGTGCAAGGGAGGACGTCATGCTCAAGAAGATCCTGGCCGCCATCGTCATTCTCGTTGCCGCATTCGCGGGCTACGTCGCGCTGCAGCCCGACGAGCTGCATATCGAACGGCAGGCCACCATCTCCGCGGCTCCCCCGGCGGTTTTCAAGCAGGTCAATGACCTGCACAAATGGAATGACTGGTCACCGTGGGCCAAGCTCGATCCGGACGCCAAGGTCGGCTTCGCGGGGCCGGCCGCCGGCAAGGATGCCGTCTTCACATGGTCTGGCAACGAGAAGATCGGCGAAGGGCGCATGACCATCGTCGAGGCGCGCCCTGACGAGCTGGTGGACATCAAGGTCGATTTCACCAAGCCGTTCGAGGCCACCAACAAATCGACGTTCGCGCTCAAGCCGGAGGGCAGTCAGACCGTCGTCACCTGGAGCATGGACGCCAAGCAGGGCTTCATCGGCAAGGCGATGTGCATTATTCTCAACGGCAAGAAGACGCTGAGCGAGGAGATGGACAAGGGGCTGGCCAATCTCAAGTCCGTCGCAGAAGGCACTGCGCCGCCGGCTCCGTGACCCAAAGGCGATGACGCGCGCTCAAGCGACGATGCGGGCGGACTGCTCGGCCAGCAGCTTGATGACGTCCTCCTGCGGCCGGGCCTCGCTGAAGTAGAAGCCCTGCCCTTCCTTGCAGCCCTCCGCGGCGAGGCACGCCAGATCGGATTGGGTCTCGATGCCCTCGGCAACGACCTTCATGTCGAGGCCGGCGGCGAGCCCAAGGATGGCGCGAACGATGGCGAGCGTATGCCGGTTGCCCGGCAGGTCGCGGACGAAGGAGCGATCGATCTTGATCTTGTCGAACGGGAAGGCGCGCAGATAGCTGAGCGAGGAGTAGCCGGTGCCGAAATCGTCCATGGAGATGCGCACGCCGAGTGCACGCAGCGCATGCAGATGCGCGATCACGTGGTCGGTGCGGTCGAGGAGGACGCTTTCGGTGATCTCGAGATCGAGGCGCTGCGGGTCGAGGCCCGAACGCTGCAGCGCATCCTTCACGGTGTTGAAGACGTTGCCGACGCGGAACTGCATGGGCGAGAGGTTGACGGCCAACTTGACGTGCGAAGGCCAATGACTGGCATCGGCGCAGGCGCGCTGCAGGACGAAGTTGCCAAGGGCGGTTATGAGCCCGGTCTCCTCGGCCAGCGGCACGAACTCGGATGGCGCGATATAGCCGCGCGCCGGATGTGGCCAGCGCAGCAGCGCCTCGAAGCCGACGACCTCGCTGTTGCCGAGGTCGATGAGCGGCTGGTAGTGCACCTGCAGCATTCCGGCGGATAGTGCCATTCGCAGGTCCGTCTCGAGTTGGCGCCGGGCCTGGGCTTTGGCGTCCATCTCGGGCTCGAAGAAGCGGAAAGTCGATTTGCCGTCGGACTTGGCGCGATAGAGCGCGAGATCGGCATTGCGCAGCAGGCGGTCGGCATCCTCGCCGTCCGTCGGCGATACGGCGATGCCGATGGTGGCGCCGACGGCAAGGGCATTGCCCTCGATGAAGTACGGCTCACTGACGACCTCGATCAGCCGCTGTGCAAGATGTCCCAGCTCCTGCGGCGAAGTCATCTGCGGAACGAGAACCGCGAATTCATCGCCGCCGAGACGCGCGGCCGTGTCACGCTGGCGCGTCACGCCCTTGATGCGCTGCGCTACCTCCTGCAACAGCCGGTCGCCGATCGGGTGGCCGAGCGTATCGTTGACGAGCTTGAAGTTGTCGAGGTCGATGCAGAGTGCGCCAACGAAGCCGCCGGTGCGATGGCGCTGACCCAGCGCGTCGGCCATGTGCTGGCGGAACAAGACGCGGTTGGGGAGCTCGGTCAGCGCGTCGTGATGCGCCATGTATGCGACGCGCGCCTCTGCCTGCTTGCGCTCGGTGATGTCGATGACGGCGATGAGAACCGCCGGCATGCCCTCGTAGTCGAGCTGACGCGAGAATACGACGACCTCCATCGCGCGGCCGTCGCTCGTCGCGTGCTTGGAAGCCACGACCTCGGTCTCGAGGTGGCCGGTGGTTTTGTCGACCTGCTCGTCGCTGTCGATGCGCAGGTCGTGCAAGCTCATGGCAAGCAACTGGGTACGCGAATATCCATAGTGCGCCTGCGCGGCGGCGTTGGCGGCGAGGAAGCCTTGCGTGTCACGCTGCAGGACAAACATCGGAACGGGGTTGTCATCGAACAGCAGGCGGAACGAGGCCTCGCGCTGCTTCAGGTCGGTGATGTCCATGCGCAGGCCGATGACGCCGCCATCGCTCGTCTTGCGTTCCTCGATAAGGATGCAACGGCCATCGGATAGGAACTGCTCGTGGGGCTTGCCCGGGTTGTAGAGCAGCTCGAGGCGCTCTTTCAGCCATTCTTCCTCGCGGCCCTTGGCGTCCGGATAGTCGCCGCGAGCGACGCCGACACGCAGCGTGTCCTCGAGTCGCTCTCCGACCTGGAAGAGGTCGGCGCTCCGCCTATAGATATCGGCGTACTTCTGGTTCCAGAGAATGTAGCGCCCCTCGTTGTCGAGGAACACGATGCCTTGGGGGAGGATCTCGAGGGCGGCGCGCAGGCGTTCGTGTGCCGCCGCGGCGTTGGCGATCGCCGCATCGGCGAGAGCGCGGGCATTCCGGATCTTGGTGCGGCTGCTGTGCAGAGCCTCCATCACCTGCGTGCAACGCTGCCCCAAGCGCTGCAGCAGGTATCGCGTCAAACCGAGCGAACCGCTTCGGTGCCTATCGCCCGCGCCGTGACCGGAGATTTTGAGCATTCGCTTCGCCGCTTGTGATCCGCTGAGCACCCTGGCTGCGGGGTGGCTAACAAAAGTTTGCGGCGCTCGACGCGCGAAGCTTTGCTCCGTCTACGCACGGCTTGGTTATTGTGCAGCGGTGATCCAGAAGACGGTCACGCGCGCGCTGATCCGGGGCTGAATCGCTAGTTTGGAGCACAATTGCCCGCGGCTTGAGCGCGATTGCCCAAAACGTGGGCCACATGGCCGCGAGACTAATATTGTCTTTATTGCCGCCAGGGATTTTCTTCGCGCGGCGATGACGCCGCGCGAAAGGGATGAGCGATCTGCTTCAGCGGTCCCAGGCCGGGAGGCTTGGAAGCTGGTCCTCGGTCATGTCGACGACGATGTTGCCGTCCTTCTGCTTCATGTGGTCGAAGGTAAGGATGGCGCCCTTGTCACCGATGCCGAGGAAGCCGCCATATTCGATGACGACGCCCTTGATGTCACCGCTTGCATCTTCGAGCACGGAATCGACCTCGGCGATCTTCTTGCCGTTGGTGTCGTAGATGTCCATCTCCTCGACTTGATCGATCGTCGCGCCAAGGTGTTCGACCATCTTGCCGTCGTCGTCGGACTTGCGCAGGCTGCCGGCGGTCTTTGCGATCTCGTCCAACGTCGGTGGCTGTGCCGCCGCGGGTGCGCTTGGTGCGGCCGGCTGACTGCTTTCGGCAGGTTGCCTGTTGTCTTGGGACAGCGGCTCCTGCGCAAGGGCAGGTGCTGTCATGAGCACCAGTGCGGCAACGACGCTCAATCTTGCTTTCATCTGACTCCTCCTGGGTACGCTAACAACACAACGCAACAACAAAGGGCTCGGCTAGTTGCCCGGACTCGATGGGCGAGAGGGTATGTCGAAGGCGATGTAACGGGTGATCTTCCACTCGCCGTCGGCGTCTTTGCGCAGAACGTCCATTCCCGGCTCGATGGAGGTCACGACCTGCCCGGTGGGCAAAGTGACTGCCAGCGTCCACGCCAGCCGCACCACGGCGAGATCGCCCGAGACGATGATCTCGCGAATGTCGAGGGTGTAGGCGTAGCGCTTGCTCTCATCGCGCAACGAGCGGTGCAGAAGCGTGCAAATGTCATCGTAGCCGCGCTCGGGATAACCGCGGAAGTCGTAGCGCAAGTCGGGCGCAAACAGCTTGCAGACGGCGTCGGCGTTGCCGGCATTGAAATCCTTGGTCCATTGCTGCAGCCGTGCGCGGATGGCGTCCTCGGCGTCGCCGGCGAGCGCGCAGGGCGCCGGGGCCGCCGCGAGGAGCAACGCCAGAACGCCCGCGGCAAGCAGGTTGGTGCTCAAGAGCGGGCCTCCGATAGACGTCTATGGACCTTGATCAGAACGTCGGCGACGGCGTCCTTGTAGGCGGCGGCGATCTGCTGCTGGTCGCCGTCGCTGTCGGTCCAGTTGAGGATGAACGCCGCGGTGACCGGCGTGCTCTCGACGATCATCTGCCCGGCAAGCGCCATGCAATGAAAGCCGTTCCAGTCGATCGAGCCGCCCTTCATGTAGGCAGGGGTGTCGGCAGGCACGACGAGTGCGATGGCGTCCGCCATGGCCTGGATGCGCTTGAACTCGGTGAGCGTTGCGGGCTTGCGGAAGAAGGCGCCGGCGAGCGCGCGCTTGTAGTAGGCGACGAACGCCGCGGCGGGCACCAACATGGTCTCGACGTCGTTGAGCGCCGGGCGGTATTTGCTCGTGTCGGGTTTCTCCTCGTGGAGGAGCGCCTCGATTGCCTTCCAGCCCATATCCTCACCCACGGGCGCACCGGCGACATAGGAGAAGAAGCGACGCGTTGAATCGGGGATGTATGCGTTGGTCAGTCCGGCGTCGGTGATGAACCGGCGCACGCGCCCCGGACCGACGCGCTTCATCGCGGCGTCGGTCGCGGTGTTGTCGCTGTGAGCGATCATCGCCTCGAGCACGTTGCGCGCTTGGGTGGTGCCGGTGAGATGCTCGAATACGCTGCTGCTCGGCGAGCGGACGCTGTCGTCGATCGCCAACTGCTCGGTCTCATCGAGCCGGCCTGCCTCCACCTCTTGCAGGTAGGCGGCGAGCACGAAGGTCTTGAAGCAACTGCCGCAGAAGAGCCGCGCCTGCGGATCGAACGTCACGCGCCACGGATCTGCCGGTGCGTCGACATCGACTTGCGCGCTTTTGGCGCCGGGCAGTGCGAGAAAGCGCTCGAGAAGATGCGGCAGGCTGCCGGCACCGGCATCCTCGGCCGCCAACGCTGGGGTGCGCACGACGGCCACGGTCCCAGCCAGCGATACCGCCGACGTCAGAAACTGCCGTCTAAGCATTCTCCGCCTCCTGGCGCCCAGCGCTCGACGGTCGGCAGCACCGGCCCGTGCAATCAGAAATGGCAGAGCAATAATGACCGGCGCGTTACCAGAGTTGCATGTCGCATCCGTTCAACTCGCGCACTCAAGCCGCCTGGGTCCAAGCATTGATACGGTCAACCGATAGAAATTTCCTATTGGTCAGCCCGCGAGCGCCTACAATCGGCGGGAACATTCCTGTCACTCGTGGCCTGATGCCTCAATCCCTGAAGAGTCTGCCTCCTGGCCGCGCCGTGCTGCCTCTCGCCTTTCCCGGTCAGCGCATCGGGCTGATGGGGGGCACGTTCAACCCACCGCATGAAGGGCACATCGTGTGCGCCCTCACCGCCCTACATCGGCTCAAGCTGGATCAGCTCTGGTGGATGGTGACGCCGGGCAACCCGTTGAAGAGCGGCGAAGGGCTTCCATCACTTGAAGCCCGTATGGCGGCGAGCCGGCGACTCGCCCGCGATCCGCGCATCAAGGTCACGGGCTTTGAGGCCGTGCTCGGCAGCCCCTATACCTACGCCACGTTGCGCTTTGTCACCCGACGGTTGCCGGGCGTGCACTTCGTCTGGGTGATGGGTGCCGACAACCTCGCCGGATTTCATCGTTGGCAGCGGTGGCCCGATATCGCCGCTTTAATGCCCGTAGCCGTCGTCGACCGGCCGGGGTGGCGCCTCAAGGCGCTCTCGTCGCCTGCGGCAGGGCGACTCGCCAAGTTCCGAATCCCGGAAAGCGCGGCGCGGCAGCTCCCGATCTTGCCCCCGCCGGCGTGGACTTTCCTCAGCACACGCCTTTCGGAAGCGTCCTCTACAGCGCTTCGGGCCGCCGGGGCGAACTCGTAACGCCTGGAAATCTATACGATTTATTACAACTTTGTGTTGCAGGCAAACAAGCTTAGCACGCATTAACTATTGCTGCTCATGGGGGCGAGGCCTTATGTTTTGCTCCGGCGGTTGGGTCAGGTGATCCTCCGCGGAAGAGCGCTGACGGTGCAAGGATCGCGTGGCGCTGCAGCGCAGGCCCCAAGGGGTGCATGAGGAAGGGACAACCAGGACACGATGCGAACCGCAACTGAGGGTGCCCGCAGGGGCGCGCCTCACGCCGAGCTTTTGTCAGACGGACACAAGTCGGCTGCCCTGCTTCGGGAGATCGTCCAGTGGCTCGACGAGGCCAAGGCCGAGGACGTGGTCACGATCGACCTTAAAGGGAAGACTTCCATCGGAGACTTCATGGTGGTCGCCACCGGCCGCTCAGACCGGCACGTTGGCGCCGTCGCGGAACAGATCAGCCGCAAGCTGAAGGAGAAGGGCCTGCGCAATGTGCGCGTCGAGGGGCTCGAGGCCTGCGATTGGGTGCTGATCGATACCGGCGACATCATCGTTCACGTGTTCCGCGACGAGGTTCGCGAATTCTACAACCTCGAAAAGATGTGGTCGGCCGACAGGCCCAGCGAGCCGACGATCGCTCACTGATGTCGTGCCGGCATCTGACCGCCCGGGTCTGATGCCGCAACAGAGACGTTCGCCCCGCGGTGTCAGGCCCGGAGGGTCAGACGCCGAGTTATTATTATGCGCCTCATCGTTGCCGCCGTCGGCCGCTTGAAGGATGCCGAGCGCGAGCTATGCGAACGCTACGCCAAGCGTTTCGACGCTGCTGGACGTTCCCTGGGCCTCGGGCCGCTCGCCGTTGCGGAGCTCAACGAAAGCCGTGCCGGAAGCGCTGATGCGCGCAAAACGGATGAGGCCGCGCGTCTCTTGAAAGCTGCCGCGGCAGGAGACCAATACGTCGTCCTCGACGAAGGCGGCAAAGCGCTCTCCAGCACCGCGTTTGCGGCGTGGATCGCCCAGCGCCGGGATGGAGGATGCGAGACGCTCGCATTTCTCATCGGCGGTCCCGACGGGCACGGAGAGGAAGTTGCATCAGCCGCCGCGCTGAAACTTTCGCTCGGCCCGATGACGCTGCCGCACGGATTCGCCCGCGCCGTGCTGCTCGAGCAGCTCTATCGTGCGACGACCATCCTCGCCGGCCATCCTTACCATCGCGGCTAAGCGGCTAGCGGCCAGCCCGCTTAACGCAACGTAGCGATCATCGCTCGATCCTGAGCCGGCGAATTTATTGGGCTTTCATCGCTCTCAGGCAAAGTGATGTGGTGTCAGCACGTTAGCTGACAACTGACCGTGGAGGGCGGACGATGAGAATGTTGAGGCCGGTGGTGGCCGTGAGCTTGGGCGTTCTCGTCGGCCTCGCAGCGCTGACTTCTGCGGCGGACGCGCGCGGTGGCGGTGGCGGCCGAGAGGGCGGCTTTAGCGGAGAGGGTGGCGGCTTCGGTGGCGGTGGTGTCCGCTATGGTGGCTACGGCGACCGCGGCTATGGTCCACCCAATGGCGGCTACGGTCCTGGCGGCGGCGGTTATGGTCCCGTTCCCGGGCGCCGCAATCCCTGGGTGAACGGCGCCGCCCCCTTCATCGACATGAACTACAACGACCTGCTGCAGCAGCCGCCGAACAACTCCGGCTCGTCGCTGCCGAACGACTGCAACTATCTCCTCAAGAGGGCCATGGATGAGGGCACTCCGGAGATGTGGCGGCTGTTCAACGACTGCGCACACAATCGGTGACGCGACCTCGAGCTTCGACCCGGCTGGCACGAGCGGGCGGGATCAGAGCACATCTGATCGCGTGAAAGAGGGGCGGAGCGGGGCGCTTTCGCAGCCGCAAGCCCGCCCTTACTTACGCAGTTTCATAGGCTTCCAATCATTCTCTCAAGCTGTTCGAAAGGCCTATGCACTAATTCATTGTTAGGACTGAACTCCTATAGTCGTTGCATGGCAGATTGGACGGCGCGTCACGCGTGCCGCCAACGGCATGATGCCGCTCTGCCATGCCGGTGCGAGCCCGGCATGTCTGTCCGCTAACTGCGAACAAGGGGCATGCCGAAAAATGGCGCTCGCCAATCTGCGGGTCTCACGCAAGCTTGCGTTGGGTCTCGCCTGTGTTCTCGTTGTTTTTGCGATCACGGGAACCGCGTTCTTCTTCACCCTGCTGTCGATCGATCGAGCCAACGAGAGCGTTGCTGCTGGCGTGGCACTCGACAAGCGCCTCGAGCGCACGACGACGGCCATCTATGACGAGCAGCAGGCGTACAGCTCCGGTTCAGGAGCCGCTTCGGTGCAGGCTGCCGAGCAGCGTTTCACGGAGGCGCTGGCGGCGGCACGCGAGATCGTAGCCGCCAATCCCGGGCAGGCTGCCATCGCTGCCGATCTCAACACCATGGAGACGACGGCTGATGCCTGGCGACGTCAGGTAGCAGGTCCGAACGCGACGACAGCGTTCGGCGCCGTCCTCGCCGCCACGAAGACGGCGCAAGAGAAGGTCGATGCCTGGCTGAAGAAGACCAGGGCCGAGCGGGACATAGCCGTCTATTGGACGCATGCGACGCAGCTCATTGGCAGCCTGCTGGCGGTCGTCATCGCGCTGCTCGCCGGCTGGTGGCTGTCGCGGATGATCGCGCACCCGCTGGGCCAGATCACAACGGCGATGAACCAGCTTGCCTCTGGAGACAACAACATCGAGGTGCCGGCGCTCGACCGCAAGGATGAGATCGGCCTGATGGCGCGCGCCGTCGAAACCTTCAAAAAGTCGGCGATCGAGAAGCAGCGCCTGGAAGAGGCGGCGGAAGCTGCACGCGTTGCCGGCGAAGAGCAGCGCAAGAAGCAGGAAGCGGAGAGCCAATACTACGCCGAGGCGCACGCGACCTTCATGCGCGAATTCTCCTCGGCGCTCGAGCGTCTCTCGAAGGGTGACCTCATGTACCGGCTCAACACGCCGTTCACCGAGGACTACGAGAAGATCCGCCTCGACTTCAACACCACCGCTGCCAGTTTGCAGGACGCGATGGTGACCATCGCCTCCAGCACCCAGGCAATCCGCTTCGCCACCAACGAGATCTCCACTGCGGCCGACGACCAGTCGCGGCGCACCGCCCAGCAGGCGGCGAGCCTCGAGGAGACCGCGGCGGCGCTCGACGAAATCACGGCCACGGTGAAGAAGACCGCCGACGGCGCTGGACATGCACGCGAGGTCGTTGCTTCCGCCAAGTCGGATGCGGAGAAGAGCGACGAGGTCGTGCGTCAGGCGATCGCCGCCATGGGCGACATCGAGCGCTCATCACAGCAGATCAGCCACATCATCGGCGTGATCGACGAGATCGCCTTCCAGACCAACCTGCTCGCCCTCAATGCCGGCGTCGAGGCCGCGCGTGCGGGCGAAGCTGGACGCGGGTTCGCGGTCGTCGCCTCCGAGGTTCGCGCGCTGGCTCAGCGCTCGGCCGAGGCGGCGAAGGAGATCAAGGGATTGATCTCCGCCTCGACCAAGCAGGTCGAGCAGGGCGTCGATCTCGTCGGCCAGATGGGCAAGGCGCTCGAGCGCATCATGACCGAGGTGACGGAGATCAACACGGTGGTCTCCGAGATCGCGGCGGGTGCCAAGGAGCAGTCCGTCGGCCTGCAGGAGATCAACACCGGCGTCAGCCAGATGGACCAGGTCACGCAGCAGAACGCGGCCATCGTCGAAGAGACGACGGCAGCGAGCCACGGTCTTGCACGCGAGATCGAGAAGCTGCTCGACCTCGTCGGTCGCTTCGAGACGGGTCACGAGCTGGCCAGCGAGCCAGCTCATCGCGAGGCGCCGGCCGCCGCCACGCAAAGCAAGACGCGCCCGGCGCTGAAGGCGGTGTCGACTCGCGGCGTCCCGGCAGCAGTGCGGAAATTGGAGGCGATTGCCAATGAGCAGGGCTGGGAAGAGTTCTAGGGGCGCGAAGAAGGCTGCGCCAAAGGCGCTGCAGTTGCCGGAAGTTCTCGATCTGACGGCCGCAGCTCCCCTCGCGCAGTCCTTCATCTCTCGTCGCGGCGCCGCGCTCAGCGTTGATGCGAGCAAGGTCCGCCGTATCGGCACCCCATGCCTGCAGGTGCTCCTCGCCGCTGCCGCGACATGGAAGGCGGATGGAATGCGGTTCAGCGTGGAACAGCCGACTGAAGAATTCCTGGAGGGCAGCCGGCTCCTCGGGATCGAGCTTGACCAAGACGCAACGGGAGCGGAGGCCGCGTGATGAGTAAGACGATACTTACGGTCGACGACTCTCGCACGATGCGCGAGATGCTCCTGCTGGCCCTGCAAGATGCCGGCTATCACGTGCTGCAGGCAGAGGACGGCATCCACGGGCTAGAGGTCCTCAAGGACAAGCCGGCCGATGTCATCATCACCGACATCAACATGCCGCGGCTCGACGGCTTCGGGTTCATCGAGCACGTCCGTCGGGACGCGACACACAGAGCGGTGCCGATCCTGGTGCTGACGACGGAAAGCGACGCGGAGAAGAAGAGCCGCGCGCGCAGTGCAGGCGCCACCGGATGGATCGTCAAGCCGTTCCACCCGGTGAAGCTGGTCGACGCGATCCGCAGGGTGGCGGGCTGATCTGTCGGAGGACCTAATGGCCGCAAGCGATATGGACGCACTGCGTCAGATCTTCTTCCAGGAGTGCGAAGAGCAGCTTTCCGAGCTCGAAGCGGGTTTGCTCGAGATCGAGGGCGGCAGCACCGACATGGAGATCGTCAACGCCGTTTTCCGGGCAGTGCACTCGGTGAAGGGCGGTGCGGGCGCGTTCGCACTCGAGGATCTCGTGCGCTTCGCGCATGTCTTCGAGACGGTGCTCGACGAGGTTCGCAAGGGACGCCTCGCCGCCGCCGGGCAAGTTGTCGAGACACTGCTGCGCGCGGCCGACGTGCTCGCCGACCTCGTGCGTGTCGCCCGCGATGGCGGCGACGTCGATCAATCGCGCATCCAGGCCGTCAGCGACGAGCTCGGCTCGCTGAGCGGCACGCCGGCGGCTTCGGCGGCAGATGAGCCGGAGGAAAATCTCGACGATCTCGGCTTCATGCCCGTCGTGGTCGAGCTGCCGATCTTCGATGAGGCTCCGGCACCCGAGGAGCCTGCAGTCTTGGAATATACGATCAGCTTCAAGCCGCACGCGAGCCTCTACGCCAACGCCAACGAGCCTATCGTGCTGATGCGCGAGTTGCAGCGGCTGGGCGAGATCACCGTCGCCTGCGACACGCAATCGATCCCGCTGCTCGGCGAGCTTGATCCGGAAGGCGCCTATCTGGCGTGGACGATCAACCTCAAGACGACGCAAAGCGAAGAAGACGTGCGCGGCGTTTTCGAGTTCGTCGATGGCGACTGCGATCTCACGATCGCAGTCAACGGGGAAGAAACCGGAGGGCCGAGCGACGTCGACATCGAGGCGCTCCTGCGCAGCGTGCGCGAGGAGGCCGCCGAGCAGGCGGCGCAGGCCGATGCTCCTATCGCCGATGCTGCTCCCGAGCAGCCGGATGCTATCGCGGCGCCAAGCGAGCCGCCTGCTGTCGCTCCAAAGGCGGAGGCGGCGAAAAGCGAGAAATCTGGCAACGAGAAATCGGGCGGCTCGGAAGCGGCGCAGCCGACGATCCGCGTCGATCTCGATCGCGTCGACCGGCTGATGAACCTCGTCGGCGAGCTCGTCATCAACCAGGCAATGCTGTCGCAGCGGCTGATGGAGGCGGGTCTGGCCCGTTCGACCGAGGTTCTATCAGGCCTCGACGAATTCGAGCAACTGACGCGCGACATCCAGGAAGGCGTGATGGCCATCCGTGCGCAGCCGGTAAAGTCCGTCTTCCAGCGCATGCCGCGGCTCGTCCGCGAGGTTGCGGCGGCGACCGGCAAGAAGGTGCGCCTCGTGACCGAAGGCGAGGGTACAGAGGTCGACAAGACGGTGATCGAGCGGCTAGCCGATCCGCTGACGCACATGATCCGCAACGCCATCGATCATGGGCTGGAGAAGCCCGAGGTTCGCGTGGCCAACGGCAAGCGCGAGGAGGGCCTCGTCAGGCTTTCGGCGACGCATCGCGGGGGCCGCATCGTCATCGACATCGCCGACGACGGGGCGGGGATCAACCGGCCGCGCGTGCGCTCGATCGCAGAGGAAAAGGGCCTCATTCCGACCAATGCGCAGCTTACCGATGAGGAAACCGACAATCTCATCTTCCTGCCCGGCTTCTCCACCGCGTCGACGATCTCCGACATCTCCGGCCGCGGCGTCGGCATGGACGTCGTCAAGCGGTCGATCCAGGCGCTCGGCGGACGCGTGTCCATCTCCTCGCGCCCCGGTGAGGGATCGACCTTCACGCTCAGCCTGCCGCTGACGCTTGCCGTCCTTTACGGGATGGTCGTCACCGTCGCTGGGCAGACGCTCGTCGTCCCGCTGACGTCGATCATCGAGACGCTGAAGCCGAAGCTCAGCGACGTGCACGCGTTCGGCGGCGAGGCGCGGGTGATCGAATTGCGCAACAACTTTCTGCCGCTGATCGACGTCGGGCGTGAGCTCGGATTCCGCGACCAAGGCGCCGATCCAGGGGCGGGCGTTGCCATCCTCGTCGAATCGGAAGGCGGAGCGCAGAGCGCACTGCTCGTCGACGGCATCCAGGGACAACGGCAGGTCGTCATCAAAAGTCTCGAGGCGAACTACGGGCGTGTGCCTGGCATCGCCGCGGCAACAATCCTGGGTGATGGGCGCGTGGCGCTGATCCTCGACGTCGACGCGGTCGTCGCAGGGTCGCGCAATGGAAGCCTTAGCGCAGAATCAGCACTTGCACTGGCAGGATAGATTATGACCGAACTCGCCCCGATCCTTGCGCAGAAGTCCGGCCCCGCCCGCGAGCTCATCGCGTTCGCAGTGGGCAAGCAGGAGTTCTGCATCGACGTCATGGCCGTACGCGAGATTCGCGGCTGGACGCCGGCTACTGTTCTGCCGCACTCGCAGCCGTTCGTGCGCGGGGTGATCAACCTGCGTGGTGCCGTGCTGCCGATCATGGACCTTGCCGTGCGGCTTGGATTTCCGCCGGCCGAGGCGATGGGGCGCCACGTCATCATCGTCGTTCAGGTGGGTAGCCAGATCGTCGGTCTCCTGGTCGACGCAGTCTCCGACATCCTCACCGTTTCCGACACCGAGATCCTGTCGCCGCCGGATGTCGCCTCCGACATGGCAAAGCGGTTCGTGAGCGGCCTCCTGGCGATGGATGGGCGCATGCTCAGCATCCTGTCGGTCGAGAGCGTGCTTCCCGAGCGGGAGGATGGAGATCCGCAATGAAGCCCGCCCTGGCGAACGCCGGCCGGCGCTCGCAATATCTCATCGACGGCGAATTTCCGCTCAGCAAGGAGGATTTCCAGCAGATCGCGGAAATCGCCTATGCCGATGCCGGCATCGACCTCAACGAGGCCAAGGCCAGTCTCGTCTACTCGCGGCTGACCAAGCGCCTGCGCACGCTGCGGCTGGAGAGCTTCCATAGCTACTGCGCGCTGCTGTCGAAGACAGACGGCGAGGGCGAGCGCCAACATATGGTGGCGGCGCTGACGACCAACGTCACGCGCTTCTTTCGCGAGCCGCATCACTTCGAGCATCTGAAGACGCACGTTCTTCCGTCGCTCATCACCACGGCACGTGCGGGCGGCGCGGTGCGCATCTGGTCGGCGGCCTGTTCGAGCGGCGAGGAGCCCTACTCGATCGCGCTCGCCATTCTCTCGGTGCTTCCCGACGCAGCGGCGCTCAACGTCAAGGTGCTCGCCACCGACATCGATCCCAACGTGCTGCAGAACGGGCAGGCCGGCGTCTACGGCGAGGCTGCCATGGCGCCGGTCCCAGCGGACATGCGCCACCGCTGGTTCAGCCCGCAAACGGACGGCGATGGAGTCAAGGCGTGGCGTGCGGGTACAGAATTGCGCAAGCTCGTCACCTTCCGCAACCTCAACCTCATCGGCCATTGGCCGATGCGCGGACCGTTCCAGGCCATCTTCTGCCGCAACGCGCTCATCTACTTCAAGGAGGAGACGCAGGTCGAGGTGTGGCGTCGGTTCGTGCCGCTGCTGGCGCCGGGCGGTCGGCTGTACATCGGCCATTCGGAGCGCCTGTTCGGCGATGCCGCTGCTTTCTACGTGAACGAGGCGATCACCACTTACCGGTTGCGGGAGGCTGCTGCAGCATGAACCCGATCCGTGTCCTTGTCGTCGACGACTCCCCAACCATGCGCGGGCTCATCTCGCTGGCGCTGCGTCGCGATCCGGCGATCGCCGTCGTCGCGACGGCGAGCAATCCTCTCACTGCCCGCGACGCGATTAAAGAGCACAATCCTGACGTGATCACTCTCGACGTCGAGATGCCGGGCATGAACGGCCTCGACTTCCTCGAGAAGATCGTGCGGCTGCGACCGACGCCCGTCATCATGGTGTCGAACCTGACTGGCGCTGGAACCGAGACGGCGATCGAGGCGATGCATATCGGCGCTGTCGACTGCATTGCAAAGCCGGCGCCGGGCGACGCACAGCCATTTGCGGAACTGCCGAGAATGGTGAAGGCGGCGGCGGGCGCTCGCGTGCGGCCTCGCGCCACCGTCGTGAAGGCAGAGAGCGACGCCAAAGCGCCGCGCGAGCCGCAGCGCCGTCCCTTCATCGCCAGCTACGAGCCCGATGGCCGCCTGCTGGCGATAGGCTCGTCGACCGGTGGCGTCGAAGCGCTTTCCGAGCTGATATCCGGTCTTCCCGAGAACTGCCCGCCGACAGTGATCGTGCAGCACATGCCGCCCGACTTCACGGCGAGCCTCGCCGCTCGGCTGGACCGTCTCAATGCGCCGAAGGTCTCCGAAGCGCAGGACGGGGATCCGATCGAGGTCGGCCGTATCTATATCGCACCGGGCGGCGCGAGGCATCTGGAGGTGGAAGATGGCCACGGGCTGCGCTGCCGCCTGCGCGCCGCTCCCCCTGTCAATGGACATTCGCCTTCGGTCGATGTGCTGTTCACCTCGGTGGCGCGAACCGTCAAAGCGAACGCAGTCGGGGTCATTCTCACGGGAATGGGGCGCGATGGTGCGCAGGGCCTGTTGGCGATGCGCGAGGCCGGTGCCGCAACCATCGGCCAAGACGAAGCGACAAGCCTCATCTACGGCATGCCGCGTGCCGCTTTCGAAGTCGGCGCGGTGGAGCGGCAGCTCCCCCTCGATCGGATCGCCAACGCGGTCCTTGTCATGACCAATCTCCGGGGACGTCAAGGAAGGGAAGCCAAATGTCACTCGCAGACCAGCTAAAGGTGCTCATCGTCGACGATACGACGACCAGCCGCATGTTGATCCGTGACGGTCTCCAGGAGCTGGGGATCAAGAACATCTCGTTCGCTGCCGACGGCGAGGAGGGGCTGAAGCACGTCATGTCGAAGCCGACGCATCTCATCATCTCGGACTTCAACATGCCGAAGCTCGACGGGCTCGGGTTGCTGCAGGCCATCCGCAAGAACGCGCCGACGCAAAAGACTCCGTTCATCATGTTGACGGGCAAGGGCGACAAGGACTTGTTGCAGAAGGCAATCCAGTCCGGTCTCAACAACTATCTAACGAAACCGTTTACCGTGCCCGCCCTAAAGTCGGCGCTCGAGGCTGTTGTGGGCCGCTTGAAATAATGAGTGCTACCCTCACGCGCAGGCACATCATGGAAGGCCAATTCTACGTCTCGGACGACCCCGATCTCGTCCTGACGACGGTATTGGGCTCGTGCGTTGCCGCGTGCTTGCGCGATCCTGTTGCGCGCATCGGAGGGATGAACCACTTCCTGCTGCCGGGCGACAGCGACCGGGTGAAATCGCGCGACGCAGAGCGCTATGGCGTGCACCTCATGGAACTGCTCGTGAACGGTCTTATGAGCCATGGGGCGCAGCGCGGGCGGCTCGAAGCCAAGCTGTTCGGAGGGGCGCGGACGATCTTCACGAGCTGCGACGTCGGCGAGATGAACGCCAACTTCGCCGAGCACTTCCTCAAGAACGAAGGAATCTCCATCGTCGGCGGCAGCCTGCGCGGGTCCAGCGGCCGTCGTGTCGAGTTCTGGCCCGTCAGCGGGCGGGCGCGCCAGATCTTCATCGGCGAAGCTGGCAAGATCGATCCTCCACGCGCGCCGGCGATCCCGATGCCTGACGGCGATCTCGAGCTGTTCTGAACCTATCGACCGGATGTTGAGTGCGTCATGAGTAAGCAAGCAACCGCAGACATTGCCCACACCCCTATTCCGATCCTCTTGAATGTGGTCGGGGAGGAACTGCAGCACCTCGCTGTCGCGGTCGAGCGGCTGCACACGATTGTGGAGCTGCCTGGCGTCAGGGAGTCGCTGCGCGACGCGCACTGCTTCGGCGTCGTGCAGGGCATCGACCATGTAACGCAGCACCTTGCCGGCCTGTCGGAGTTTCTCTCGACGCTGGCCACAGCCATTCCTCAAGAGTGGGCGCTCGATACGACAGAAGCGTGCGATGGCATCCTCATTGCGGCCCTCAGCGAGCGGCTTAAGCAGCCGACGCTGCCGCGACAGGCGGCCGTGGCCGGGAGCGACGAATGCGAGTTTTTCTGAAGTCCAGAAGCGGTCGTGCCGACTTCTCCGAGGTGTTGGAGAATCTCTTCCAATCCGCCGGCCAAGTGCTCGGCAGCACTGCAAAGGCCAGCGCTTCTCGCGGTCTGCAGGACGCCGCCTCGCGGCTGCAGCAGGTCGATGCGTCCGAGCAGGAGCGCGAGACGGCGACGCTTGTCGCGTCACTCGAGGCCTACCTCGAACATCGAAGGAAGGACAGCCTGCCACCGGCGCTGAGACCTGCCGACCCGCAGGCGATCGCCGAGGAGCTTCGCATCAGCGCGAAGATGTCGCTGAAGGACCTGAGGCGACTACGGCGCGCGTTTGCCGTCGCCAACCATCCCGACCGCGCTGGCGCGGCCGTGCGTGAGAATGCCAACCGGCGCATGACGATCGCCAACATGCTCATCGATCGGGAGATCGAGCGCCGGGGTGTCTCTCGCCCCCGCTGGTACGGATGGCGGACGTCGGAGAATTGAGCAAATTCTAACAATCGCTTTGATGGGGCACCAATACGTCTGAGCTACGATCAATCCAGCAGGGAAAAATCGCAAAACGCGAGCAGTTGGGTTGGATCAGAAAATGTCGGCCGAGAAAGACCTATCAATCCTCGTCGAGCGCAGAGATCGCATCCGGGAGTGGCTTGCACAGCAAGCCGATCATACGAACGTCGAGCAGAAGCATCTCGATGCCGGCACGTCGGAGCAGGCCTACTGGCACCACGGCTACCAGGCCGCGCTCGACGACATGCTCAAACTACTCAGCGTATAGCCGCGAATATCCGGCAGCGCGGGCATTCCCATTTCGTCCCTTTGGTGCGCCCGGGGTGGATCCGGTTTCCGGGTGGGCTGAAGTCGTGGAAGAGCTCGCACTCCTTTTCGAATGCGGCCTGCGCAGAGCCGTAGAAGGTGAATTTGAACAGGGTGTCGGAGCCGATGCACTCGTATAGCCGGCTGCGCACGTCGGTGTCCGACCGACCGACGTGCTTCACCTGAAAGTTGCCGCTTGGATCGTTACGACCCAAGGCGAAGACCCCTGCCGATTGCCGCGAGACCGCACCGTTGATGCCGTCGAAGGTCAGGCGATAGGGGCCGAGCAATCCTGTCTTCACAGCCATTGTTCAGCACCGCTTTTTTAGTTGGCGAATTTCAACGCATCAATACACGCTCTACTTCCTGCAATAGGTGCGGGCGTCGCTCGTCCATTCACCGAAGCCGGCCTCGACCATGTTGCCGATGACGCGACACACGTAAGCCTTCTGCGCCGGCGCGTTGTTCGGCCCGGCGTGGTAGCGCGCAATCGCCTTGGTCCAGGTGCCCTCGCGCTCCTTGAGCTCGCTGAGAAAGCGAGCGGCATAGGTCACGTTCTTGGCGGGGTCGAACATCTCCTCGAGCGATGCAAAGCTCTCGCTGTGGTAGCGATGGTTGATCTGCATGCACCCGATATCTATCTGCTTAGCGCCGCCAAGCTTGGCGCGGCGGAATGCGCGCAACGCGGCGGTCTTGTTGGCCTCGAACGCGGAGCGGCCATCGATGTTCAGAGCGTAGGGCTGCAGCGAGCCGCCATGCCCCGATTCGGAAAGTCCGACTGCATAGAGCATGCCGAGGGGGACGTTGTGCAAAGCCGACGCGCGCACCAGCTCCTGCTCGCAGACGTTCATCTCGGCACCGAGCGCAGCCGCCTCGACGCTAAACATAAAGACCGCGGCCAGTGCGACTATCGGTCGTCTCATTGGTATCGTTCCGGCTTGATTGGGGAGAGGCATCGCCACCGTTCGCGCCCGTATTTCCGCGGTGCGCGTGCCCCTGGCGCTCGGACGCGCCCGAGCCCGACTGTGAGAAGGACTGCAGGTTCGTCTGCGTGCCCTGCTGGCTCGTCGACTGGGTGGCAAGCGTCCGGTCGGGCTCCGCAACGCGAATAGAGCCGCTGTCGACGCTATAGCCGGCGGAGCGCAGGAGCTTTGAAAGAGCGTCCTGATCGTTACGAATGAGGTCCGCGGTCTCTCTCCGGTCAGCCTCGACGTGGAGCGTCAGCTCCGCATCCCGCAACTCCATGCGAACAGTGACCGCGCCGAGGTCGGCCGGCTGAAGCTGGATGTGCAGCACCCTGAGCGTCGCCTTCGCGCTAACCTGGTCCGGCACCGTGCCGGCGCGGTCGGTGGCGGTCGCCGCCTCAGCGAAAATGTGATCGGCAATCTGCTGCGACGGTGGTGTCGTCCCAGAAAGGCCGCTGCCGGAGAGAACCGTCGTGCCGGCGGGAGAGATTGTCGCCGGCTCTGCGAGCGACATCTCCACCCCGCCGCTCGAAGCGTCAGCAGCGTGGCTGGTCGGCGCGCTTGCTGCCGTGCTCGCGACCGGGCGGAAGTGAGTCTCTTGGCGCAACACGTTTGCCTTGGGCCGCTCCGCCGACGCGTTGACATTGGCCGGTTGTGGTTCGGGAGCGGCATCGTCGGGAAATTGGGCCGAGGAGACGTCTGTGGCCTGCGCAGACCTCCGGCTCTTGTCCGTCTTCTCGGTGTCGATAGAGGCGCTGGTGGTCGCCAAGCGCGCCAGGGCAGGATCCGTGTCGACATGTTCAGGCTGATTGCCTGTCTTGGCGCTGGCCCCGGCGGGTGACTTGGTATTAGCCGATTTCGCCTCGAGCATCGCCTTGGCGGCGGTCATGGGGTCGGCGGCTTGACGATTCGCGTGTGGGTTCGCGAGCGGCGCCGACTCGGTTGTCGCCGATGGCGGCGCCGCGTTGACGGCAACCATGGCGGCCAGATTGTTCACGATTGCAGCGTCAGCGCCCTGCGGCTGATCTGCCGGCACGTCTGACTGGGGTGCGGTGTCCAGAGACTGGTCGCTGCCGCCAAGCCCGTCGGCGAGAGCGTCCAGCCCCAGATCGTCGCCTCCATCCTTTTGCGGTCCGAGCTGCGCCTCGACATCGCCCAACTGAAGGTGGGCGCGCTCTCCCAATCGCGCTCGGCCAGAGACCGGCTCACCCTGCCGACCATCTTTCCTCTGTAGCTTCGACAGGACATCGCCGAAGCCATTCTCATTTTCACCGGCCTGCGCGGCGGCTTCGGGTTCGGCGCTTGTCTGACGTACGCGCCCCGCCCCGGCACTGGATGGCACACTAGGCTGCGCTGCAACGGGTCCCGCTGTCGTCATCTGGAGGCCTCATTCAAGAGTCCGTCGGCACGCGCTATCGCGCGCCTCGCATCATTGATCACGGTCGAGCTCGCAGCGTCGGGCGGCTCACCAGAGACAGCTTCCTCGGGTGTCGCGGCCCCCAGCATGGGCGGGCGCGAAATCTCGCGCGCCACGGAGAGTGCGGCGTCGAGCAGCGCTTCCTCGCGCACACCGAGCTTGGAGCGGTCCACCAGCCGCAGGGCCATCTCGCCTTGCTCATGGTCGTCGGTCACGATCAACGCCGCCGCCTCGAACAGCATGAGGCGCACGGCATCCAGGGGCTGGGCCTTCGCATCCAAGGCCGCCATCTTCCCCGCCAGCCGCACGACATCGACATTGGCGACGGCGATGCCCTCCTCCGCCAGCGCGAGACACGCATCCCGGCGCATGTCCGGCGACATCCCGCGCAATAGCACTTCGAGCTTGGCCATGTGCTTCTCGTTGCCGGAATAGCGGCGAGACACCGCCTCCTCGGCGAACTGGTGCGCGAAGCTGCGGGCGAATATCGAGGCTGAGAAGCGGCGGAAATATTGGTCCGAAAGGGCCTCGAAAGAGTCGAGGTCATCCATCTTGGCGGCGAGGATGGCCTGACGGCGTAGCGCCGCCTCCTCGACGATGGTGCCGGGCGCCACGATGCGTGCCCGGTCGAGGAGCGCGTAGGCCTTGCGCTGGTCGCTCTTGGCCACAAGCAGGGCGCGCACGAGGGCGACGTGGCCGCCGACGCTGCGGTCGAGCGCGTCGACGTCGATGCCCTCGAGAAGCTCGGTCGCCTCGGCGTCGCGCCGCTCGCCATAGGCAAGGGCTCCCTTGGCAAGACGCTCGTCGACGCCAAGCGGAGCGCCGGAAGCAAACAGCTTGCGCAGCACGCGCGGGTCGCCGCCACTCAGAACGTAGATCACGGCCGCGCGTGCATTCCTTGCGTCTGCCCATGCGCTCGCATCGAACGTGGCGAGCTGGGCGGCGACGTTGGCTATGCGCTCCCTTTGCTCGGCGCGCGCCTTGTCGCTCTTGAGCACGACCTGATCCTGGAACACTTGCAGCTCGCGCACGAGCTCAAACGGCTTCTTGCCGCTGTCATCCGCAGCGCGTGCCGCAACGGGCGACGAAACTGAGAGCAGCACGATGAGGCAAGGCGCGAGGCGCATCAGGTCTTGCCTTTCACCAGCAGGACCTCGATGCGGCGGTTCTCCGCTGCGAGCGGCTGATCGAGGATCTTGAGCTTGTGATCGGCATACCCTTCGATGCGGTCGATGCGCATCTCGGGGATGCCTCCGCGCGCAAGCATGTAGTAGGCCATGTGGGCCCTGGCAGTGGAAAGCCGCCAGTTGTCATAGTCGTCGGATCGGAACGGGCGGCCATCGGTATGGCCGCGGACGACAACGTGCTCGCCACGGCCGAGGATGACCTTGCCGATCTTCTCCATCAGCACGACGAGCTCGGGCTTCGGGCGCGCGGACGCGATGCCGAACATCTCGAAGTCCGGCCGGTCGGTGATGCTGATGAGCAGACCCTCTCCGGTTGCGCGAACGTCGATGCCGGGTATGGCGGCGAAACCGGTTTGCTTGACGACCTCCTCGATCCGGCGCTTCAGGTCGACGCTTGCCTTCTCGGCCTCCGGGTCGACCGGCGTGCCTGGCTGCGGCTGAGCTGTATCGACCCCTGTGCCTTTGCCATCGGTAGCCGCTGCTCCGTCCTTCGTGGCGGCACGGCCGGCCTGGCCCTGGTGCGAAAGCTCATAGCGCAGGTCCGGATCAAAGGGATCGCGGAATGCCTCGCCACCGCGATGGGCCGGTCCCGGAGGGGTCTTGCCCGCCTGTGCAGCGAGCTTGTCCAGAGCCTCGCCGGGGTCGCTGAACATGGCGGCTTCGGCATCCTTGGCAGTCTTTTCCGGCGTCTTGCTGGAGCGCGAGGTCGGGTGCTTGCCGGGTTCCGGGACGCCTTCCTGGCCGGTCTCGTGATCGCCGCCGGGGTCCATATTGAAGACGCCCTTAGGCTTTGCGGCGGAATCGGTCAAGCGCATCGGATTGAAGTAGTTCGCAACGCCGCTGATCGTCTTCTCGTCGGTGGCCGTGATCAGCCACATAACGAGGAAGAAGGCCATGAGCGCCGTCATGAAGTCGGCGTGCGCGATCTTCCACACGCCGCCATGGTGGCCCCCCTCATCATCGCTACTGCGTCGGCGTATGATTACGAGTTCGTGCTGCGGGGTGTCCTCTTCGCCCTCGTTCGGGGACTCTGTCATGCGACTTGCCCCTCGCTCGCCTTCAGCCACGCCGCGATGCGCGTCTCAATGATCGATGCCCCAGCTTTGATCTGCACATCGCTCGCTTCGTTGGCGACGTAGGACACGGTGGCGACCGATGCCGAGAGGCTCGTGCGCACAGCGTCGATGAGATCCTCTGGCCCCGATATCTCGAGAGTGACGCCGGGGCTGTTGGCGACCAGATCTTCGACGATGGCCCGGAGCTGAATGATGGCTTGATCGCGGATCGCCTGCGCAAGAAAGGGCCGTAGGATCCGCTCGGTCGACCCGGCGATCTGATCACCTACCTCGCGGATCGCGGCCCTCACCTGGTCGACAATCTTCGGGGCTTGCTCTTCACACCACGCCTGTCGCATCGCGGCAGAGTTCTGCTCGAATGCAACCTGCTGCTCCTCGAGCCGCGCAGCGGCCTCGGCTTCCGCGGCTCTCCTGCCCTCTTCGAGGCCGCGGGCGTACGCCTCCTCGACCCGCTCCGCCCAGTCGATGTCGACCGCTGCACCTTGCAGCGGCTCTTCAGCAAGCTCCGACTTGAGGTTTTTGCTGGTGAAATCGACCAGGAAATGGGCCGCCGGGACGACGCTCACTCTATGATCCTCCGCGCAGCCACTGCTTCAGAATCGCAACCACCTGGTCCTCGTCGTAGTCGACCATCTGCTCGAGTCGCTTCTGCGGTGTGCGGTTGATCTTGCTGGTCAAGTCGCCGATCAGATCAGGCTCAGACTCGTCGGAATACGGCGAATCACCGACAAACGCCGTGGCGATCTGCGGCTCGAACGGCAGCTCGCCGGCGGCGGATTGAGCGATAGGCGTCGGCTTGAAGTCGAGCAGCATGCGCGTCGCCGGCCGCAAGCCGAACCAGACAAGAATTATGGCGGCGCCGAGGACGGCCAAAGCCTTGGCAAAGGTGCCCATCTGGCTGAGCAGATACGTGCCAATGCCAGGCTCGGCGACGGGCGCCAGGAGGTCGCCGGCAGGCAGGAACTCAACCGCCGCAACGGTGATCCGATCGCCACGCTTCTGATCGACACCGGTGGCCGATGCGACAAGGCTCTCCACCTCTTTCAGTTTCGCATCGATCTGATCTTGAGTGGCCTTGTCCCCGAGAAGCGCCTGCAGGCGCTTGCGGTTGACGACAACAGCGACGGTCAGCGCCTCGATCCTGTAGCCGTCGCTTACGGTCGAGATGGTCTTGGAGTTGACCTCGAAGTTCTTCAGCTCCTCCTTGCGTTCGCTGGAGCGCGTCGAGCCGTTGTCTCCATTGCCATTCTGCGGCTGCTCGGCCGGCAGATTCTGCTCGACGCCGACGGGTTGCGTATTGCCGGCGTCCTTGGAGTTCGACTTCTCCTTGATCGTGCGCCGCGAGCGCTCGAAGCGAGATTCGGGATCGAAGTTAGTCTCGTTGATCTGTTGCTTGTCGATATTGAGACGCGCTGCGACACTGAGCTGAAAGTTATCGATGCCGATGTAAGGGGCGAGAGTCTCGCTCACGTTCTGCTTCAGCTCGGTGGCGACCGTCCGCTCGAGTTCCAGCATTTTGGTCGGTGCAGCGTTGAAGGTGCCGTCGCCGGCGGCGAGGACGGTGCCATCGGTGCTGAGAACGCGCACCTTTTCAATGGACATGCCCGGGATGGCGGCCGCCACCAAATGGCGGATGGCCTGCGCGGAGCCGAAGTCCGCCGATGAGTCGGTCCTGATAACCACCGATGCCGACGGCTGCTGCGTGCTGCGACGGAAGGAGCCGTTGTCGGCCATCACGATGTGCACGCGCGCGGCGCGAACGCCTTTCATGCCCTGGATGGTGCGTGCGATCTCGCCTTCAAGGGCACGCACACGCGTGATCTCCTGCATGAACGAGGTGAGGCCGATAGCACCCATCTTGTCGAACAGCTCATAGCCAGCCCCGGCGCTGCTCGGCAGGCCCTTCTCGGCCAGCATCATGCGCGCACGCGAGGCCTGCCCCGGATGCACCAGGACGGCCGTGCCTTCCGGATTGACGTCGAACGAGATGCCCGCTTCCTGCAGCGCCGCGCCGACACGGGCGACATCCTGCGCCTCGAGCCCCGCATACAGGGTCTCGTACTCCGGACGACTCAAATAGTAGCTGCCGAACCCTACGGCCACGAAGACGGTCAGTCCGACAAGGCCGAGCACGGCGAGCCGCCGCGGACCTAGACCGAGCAGGTTATCCCACAGCTGCTTGAGCTGATCGCTCCAGAACATGCGCCTCCCCGCGGGCAATGCGAATCCAACTTGCGGATTTTCAGCGCGATCTTTCGAGGGGAACCTTGTGCGAAAATTGCCGAAAGAGAAGCCAAGCCCCCAGACGGGAGCTTGGCTCTGCAATTGTCGGAGCTTGTGGCCTTACTGGAACAGGCGGAGCACGCTCTGGCTCGAAGAGTTGGCGATCGAGAGCGCCTGGATGCCGAGTTGCTGCTTCACCTGCAGGGCCTGCAGGCGCGTCGACTCCTCGTTGAGGTCGGCGTCGACGAGCTGGCCGATGCCGGTCTCGAGCGCGTCGCTCAGCGCGGTGACGAAGGTCTTCTGAATCTCGATGCGCGCCTTGGCGGCACCGAGCGTCGTTGCGCCTTCCGTCAACTGGGTGATTGCCGCGTCAACACCCTTGAGGTAGCCCGTCAGGATGGCTTGGCTGTGCGCGTCATCGCCCAGAGCCGAGATGTCGATCCCGGCGATGGTGAACTCGGCGTAGGTATCGTCGGCGTTGCCTGGAATACCGTCCGTATCTGAGTCAGCGGTGGCCGGCGTGGCCGTCTGCGTCGCCAACACTTGGCCTGCGCCCGCACCCGCACCGCCCGTACGAAGAGCATCGAGGATGCCGACGCGCGGGGTGGCCGCATCGACGAAGGCGCCGTCATCGTAAAGCACGATCGGCTGCGTATCGATGTTGATGTACTGCAGACCGAAGGTGGAGCCCGAACGCTCGATCGAG
>Ga0164243_10001843_pt1 | contig 35568 bp, 29 predicted proteins | sample OricompcompostOP_FD_108781 | JGI IMG/M metagenome (GOLD analysis project Ga0164243, IMG submission 108781) | Organic Plus compost microbial communities from Emeryville, California, USA - Original compost - Organic plus compost (OP) | ecosystem: Engineered > Solid waste > Mixed feedstock >...
CTATGGCGGCTGGCTTTTCGTAATTATGTATGCACCCTGGGGGAGCTTGGTAAGGCGATGATTGCGGTGACGTTGCAGGGGTATGAAAAGCGGACCCTGGAATCAGGGGATATAGTGCGGTTGCTGAAAAGCTGAAGCATAAAAAAAGCTCCCGGCGATTGGCAGTAGCAAAAAAATTATCATCGTAATGAATCCTTTCAGGCGGTGTTGGTCATTTTTCAAATTCCAGAAGGTAGTATAGGTGGGGTAAAAAATAGTTTTTTTCCTGTAAAGAAAAAGCCGGGAGCGGATGAATCCATCCACTGCCCGGCTTTTGAAACTATAGGAATCGTGTGTGTTATTGCATCACTCCTGACATGCCTTCCATGCCAGCGCCCATGTTCTTACGTTTGAACAGGGATACATCCATTTTACCGAAGCGGTAAGCGAATGTCAGGCGGAACATCTGCGGGTCACGCAAACGGCTATACGTTTGGTTGAAGAAAGTACTTTCGGAGTACTGCTCGTTGATGCGGCTTCTGAAGATATCGTTGGCAGCAAAGGTGATGCTGGCAGCGTTGTTTTTCAGGAAGCTTTTCTTCAGCGCGGCGTCTACACCGTAGAAGCCTTTGATATAACCCTGGGAGGCGTTTTGTGCCTGCTGCATCGGCGGGCCGTCCATACGCTGCTCTTTGTTGACAGGCAGGTTGGTTTTGGACTGGTAGGTACCGGAGAGTTGGAGTTCCAGCGTCCACGGCAGTTTGATATTGTTGTTCAGCTTACCGTACCAGCTCCAGAGCGCGTCCTGGGATGCGCCGGCAATATCCGTTTTGATCTTACTGTTGTAGATGTTTACGTTGGCCGAGAGGTTCCACCATCTGGTAACGTTGGTAGTGGCGGTGAGCTCCGCACCTGCAGCATAGCTGGAATTAGCATTGATGTAGGTGTTGATCAGGATGCTGTCGCCGGTGGCAGGGTTTGCCTCTTTGGTCAGGTAACGGGTGATCAGGTTAGACGTGTATTTGTAATACAGTGTAGCCATGAACGTTGCATTGTTCTTGAAAGTTTTCAGGTAGGAAAACTCCAGGGACTGCGTGAATTCCGGTACCAGGTCAGGGTTACCCCTGTTGATGTTCAGCCGGTCGGTAGAATCCGTGTAGGGGATGAGCTGCATGAAGTTAGGCCGGTTGATGCGGCGGGTATAACTCATTTGCAGTTCCTGGTTGTTGTTGAGCTTTTGGCTCAGGAACACGGACGGGAAGAGGCTGGCCGGGTAGCTATTGCTGAATTTCTCGCTTTTGCCGAGGATTTCCCCGTCGTAGCTGCTGCTTTCCAGGCGTAAGCCTACCTTATAGCCAAACTTGCCGATGTTATCGGAGATGCTGGCGTATGCGGCGTACACGTTATCGTAGTTTTTGTAGTGGATGCTGGCCGCGTCGATGAAGCGGAACTCGCCGGTGGCGGGGTCCAGGAAGTAGTTGTCGCTCCGGGTGTCCGTTGTTCTGCGGGAGAAGCGCAGCCCTGTTTCCAGCTTCATGGTTTTGGTGAGCGGGTCCACATAATCCGTTTGCGCGGTCAGGAAGGAGATTTTACCACCGCCGTTGATGCGTTGCTGTTCCATGGTGCTGGGTTCAGACGCTTTCAGGTAGTTGGTGGTATAGAGGGAATTGTTTTCCGCTTTACCTCCGAAGTAGTTGACATCCACCGTCAGTTCTTTACCTTCTTTGGGGAAGAGGTGTTTCATGCCCAATACCAGCCCGTTGGCATTGAATTCACTTTTCACATCTGATACCCTTTGACTGTAATATCTCTCCTTAGTGCCTGAGAAGAGGCTGTCGGTAGTGATGTCAATTACTTCGTTAGGTTTCATGGCGCCGTGTACTTTGATGCCGGCAACGGACAAAGTAGTACGGTTATTCATGAAGTAATCAACGCCCAGCTTTCCGAATACAAAACCGCCGTTGGTTCTGTTCCTGTTATCCTGGTGGATGAAGGAAGGGGTTTGATCACCGAAGTTATTTCTGTCAGTAAAGCCGGTGCTTCTGCTTTTGGACTGGTTGCCCATGCCGCTGGCGCTGATATTGAATTTACCCTGGCGTACGTTGAAATCGGCGCCGCCGTTTAACGCGCCGCGTTTATCCACACCGGCGCGGAGGTTACCGTTGTATCCTGTTTTGCGGTTCTTTTTCAGGACCAGGTTGAGGATACCGGCATTACCGCCGGAGGCGTCGTATTTGGCGGATGGGTTGGTGATCACTTCCACGCTTTCGATCGCATCGGCAGGGATCTGCTCGAGGGTGAGGGTGGTAGGGCGGCCGTCGATATACAGCTGAGGGCTGGAGTTACGTACGGTTACGTTACCATCGATGTCCACGTTTACGGAAGGAACGTTTTTCATCACGTCAACGGCGGTACCGCCGGCGCTGGTGAGGTTCTTTTCCACGTTGAACACCTTTTTATCGATATCGAGCTGCATGAGCGGCTTGGTACCTGCAACGGTTACACCCTGGAGCTGACTTACATCTGCTTCCAGTTTGATGTTTCCGAGGTCTTTATCGAAAGGAGGGAATGTTACCGGTCTTTCTATGGCTTTGTAGCCGGTCATGCTGATGCGCAGTTTCAGCCCGCGGCCCATGGGCACGTCGTCCAGGCTGAATTCACCGTTTACTTTGGTGAGGGCGCCTTTTACCAGTACGTCCTTCGCTTTTTTGGTGGCGGGGTCCACTTTTGGCTGAAGGATGATTACGGATGCGTAAGGGATGGGCTTACCATCGTTGTCGAGGAGCTTACCATACAGATGTCCGGTCATACCGCCCATAGCCGGCATTGCGCCGCCGCGGGGAGGGGCGCCGGCAGGAGCCTGTGCGCGGAGGCCGAGGGTCAACAACAGCATGGCAATTAACAAGTAATACTTTTGCATTATAAGAGGAATTATGAGTATGCAAAAGTATTCTGAAGAAATGATGTTTTTAAGTAAATGCGACCAGTGGTGAAAAAAATGCTACGAAATTGCTGATTTCTTCTTTGTGTGGTATGGAAATTATGTGCTGTTGGATTGTTTTGATGTTGCGTTTACGTGTGTTGGTGTAATCACACTTTTGCGTGATGCGGCCGGCTTGTGTTGGTGTAAATCCTGCTTTTTCATATTGCGGCTGTATCCTTTAAAATCCCGCTTTCCCCGTCAGCGCCTGTATCGCATCCCTGAAAGTATCGCCCACAGGGAGTTCCAGCTCATCAAGGAAAAGGCTGTTTTTGCGGATGGCCGTAATATGGCTCACGGCAACGATGTAGGATTTGTGGATACGGAGGAATTTGCTGGCGGGCAACTGCTCTTCCATCGACTTAACGGACATACGTGTTACAACAGGTTTTGCGCTGCTCCGCAGGTGGATGCGCACATAATCCTTCAGGCCTTCGATCCAGATGATATCGTCGAACACGACTTTGAACAGGCTGTAATCCACATTTACAAAAAAGAATTCCGGGGCTGCTTCCTTGCCCGTTTTGCTGGCCGCTTTCAGTAAAAACAGTTCGTGGGCTTTGTTGCAGGCTTTGATAAAACGTTCCAGGGCTACGGGTTTTACGAGGTAGTCCGTAACGTCCAGGTTGAAGCCTTCCAGCGCATATTTTTCGTATGCCGTAATGAGGATCACCATGGGTTTGCTGGCCATGGATTGCAGGAATTGCAGGCCGGTGAGGCCGGGCATTTGTATGTCCAGGAAAATGAGGTCTACCGCCTGGCGTTGTAATACTTCAATGGCTTCAAACGCATTGTTACATTTAGCTATCAGCTGCAGGTAGGGAACTTTCGTGATATTATCTTCCAGCAGGTCGAGCGCCAGCGGTTCATCGTCGACGGCAATACATTTCAGCATCAGTGCAGATTTAATTGCAATAATACAGAAAACCAGCCATCCTGTTTGCGGATGTCCAGCTTATATTGTTGATGATAGAGGAGGTTCAGGCGGCGACTCACATTGGCGAGGCCGATGCCGCTGGTTTTATCCTTGATTTCCAGGGGCAGGTCCATGTATTTATTCCTGACGGTAAAATAGAGCACATTGTTTTGCACTTCCAGGCTGATGGTGATCTGCGCGTCCTGTATCATGCCGGTGCCGTGTTTGAAAGCGTTTTCCACAAAGGGGATCAGCAGCATGGGTTCAATCTGGTAGCCGGTTTCAGGGGCATTCAGCTCCGAGGTGATGGTTACATTCTTTCCGAAACGCTGCTGCTGTAAGTCGATATAACTCTGGAGGTATTCAATTTCCTTTGCCAGGTCCACCTGTTGTTCATCGGTTTCGTACAGCATATAGCGCATCAGGCTGGAAAGCTTGATCAGCGAGGGTTCCAGCGCATCTGATTTTTTGCGGGCCAGGGCCACCATGTTGTTCAGCACGTTGAACATAAAGTGCGGGCTTACCTGGGAGCGCAGGAGGGATAACTCCGTCTGCAGGTTTTCGTTCACCTTTTCGGAGGCGAGGCGCTCCTCCCGTAAACGGTCCCGTATCATCTGGAACGCGGTACTGGTGGAGAGTATGAAGAATGCCGTGAAAAAGGTGAAGAGGAAGGCGGGTTTCACGTCTACCTTGTGGGCCTGGGTGAAAACCATTTCGAACGCGTAGCGCAGGCTGTAGAGGGCCAGCAGCACGGTGAGGATGCTGGCGGCGTATTCCAGGTAACGCTTTTTATAGACGAAGGAAGGAATATATACGAGGGCGTTCAGGTAGAAGAATCCGATCAGCGCCGCAAAGTACACGCAAAAGAAAATAGCCCAGGCGTCATGATCCGGCGATGGCCTGGGGTCCTCGTAGGAAGGCTTCAACAGTCGGGGCAGCATAAACAGCAGCAGCCAGGCAAATATATGCATGGCAGTTATAGCCCACTTATTATTATACCAACCTTGTTTCATCCAATAAAGGTAGAGATAATCGCTTTTTAGGGGGCTATAATGCGACCAACTGCGAAAAATATACGACGAATCCTTATTCGGGTTGCCGCCCGTCCACCAATTGTTGTATGCGGTGCTGGCCGGTGATGATGTTTGCCTGCAGGTCGCTCAGGATGCTGTAGAGGCCGAAGTAGGTGCGGTTGATGTACAGGGAATGACTGGAACCGCGCGCCACCTTGGATTCCCGGATTTCCTTCATATTGTACAGTTCATCCATGTAGGCATATACCTCGTTGAAATAGCTTTCGTTGCCGAAATCAAACGTTTCCTGGGTGAAAGGCAGCGTCATCAGGTCAATCATGTGCTGGAACAGCTCCGAGAAGAACGCCACTTCCTTAGGCGTATCGCTGGGATGCAGCATTTCCAGGTTGATGTAGATCTGGTGGCGGCGGGCCGTGTCTTTCAGCACTTCCTTATCCACCAGCAGGAAGTAATTTTCGTAGAAATCTTCCGGGATCACTTTCACGCAGCCGAAGTCAAAAATGCCCACTCGGCCATCCGGCTGCATGAGGAAGTTGCCGGGATGCGGATCGGCGTGTACCTGGCGGAGTTTATGCACCTGGAACTGGTAGAAGTCCCACAGGGCCTGCCCTACTTTATTACGGATTTCCTGGCTGGGCTTTGTTTGCAGGAACTCCTTGAGATGGAGGCCGTTGAGCCAGTCCATGGTGATAATGCGTTCGGAGGAATACTCCGGGTAATAGCCTGGAAAGAGGAGGCCGGGGATATGCGCGCAGGCGGCCGAGAGGTCCATGGAGCGGCGCAGTTCCAGCTGGTAGTCGGTTTCCTCCAGCAGTTTGGTTTCTATCTCCTCAAAATATTTATCCATATCCACTTCGTTCATGCCTACAATGCGCATGGCGAAGGGTTTTACGATACGCAGGTCCGACTTCACGCTGGACGCCACGCCGGGGTACTGGATTTTTACGGCCAGTTGTTTACCGTTCTTCTCCGCCCTGTGTACCTGCCCGATGGAGGCGGCATTGGAGGCGTGCATATCAAATTTATCGAACAGCTGGGCGGGGGATTTCCCCAGCGTTTTCAGGAATGTATTTACGACGAGCGGCCCTGATAAAGGCGGCGCGCTGTATTGGGACATGGCAAATTTTTCAGCATAGGCTTTAGGGAGCATACCCTTGTCCATACTAAGCATCTGCGCCACTTTCAGGGCGCTGCCTTTCAGGTTGCTGAGGGTATTGTAAATATCGGCGGCATTATCCTGGTGGAGGGATTCCTTGCTGATGGAAGGGTCCATCAGCTTACGGGTGTAATGCTTGATATAGTTGGTGCCTACTTTGAGGCCGGTGGTAACAAACTTTCCGGCGCGTTCTACTTTTCCGGTGGGTATATTGGATTGTTCCTTCATCACTATTTCTTCATAAATATAAACTTGCCAAAATCGAGCAAACTATCGAGCGTATTGGAGCCGATCAGCTGGAAGCTGAGGTTGACGGCCTTTTCGATGGCGGCGTCTGTGAGTTCGAAATTATCGCTGGTATCATCCAGCCAGTATTTGAGTACAAAGAGCGCCTGCACCCAAAATCCGTGTACGTATTGATCGGAGATGTATTTGCGTTCCTTTATTTCCGTGGAAGCGTATCCTTCTTTGATCAGCGCGGAGATGTAATCGTAAAAGGCCGTTTTGAAAGCGGACAGTTTGTTACGGTATATCAACGGCACGGTGAAGATATCCCGTTGCAGGAGGAAGTAGCTGCGGTCTTCCCGGAGCCTGGAGACCCACAGGAAGTAAAAGGAGAGAAGCTTTTCCTGCGCGTTGTACTGCGGATAGGTTTCATCGGCCTGGAGTTGCTGCAGCGTTTCTTCAAAAACAGCCAGCCAGATGTCCCTTTCCACTGCTTCCAGGGAGCTGTAAAATCCGTAGAATTCGCTTTCCGGCATGTCTATCGTTTTACAGAGCATGTACACGGATACCGGTTCCTTCCCGTTTTCCAGCAGGTACATCTTATATGCGTTGCGGATTTGTTGTTTGTCCATAAGATGACAATTTTGGGTCACTCAACAAATTTACGTCACTTTGCGATACAAAGTGAAATTTTCTGCAGCTTGAAATGTTAAATCTCTTAACGGTTTAATCTTCTTTGATTTTACTTACCATCCAGACGATGACGAGGCCGCAGACGGCCATAATGGAAAAGGAAATCCGCAAACTGGAAGCCTGCGCTACAAAGCCTACCAGTGGCGGTACTACGAGGAAGCCGAGGTAACCGATGGTGGAAATGCTGGCAATGGTCTGCCCGCTGTTGGCATGCCCGGTTTTGCCGGCCAGGCTGAAGACCAGGGGCACTACGCAGGCCACGCCGAGGCCGGCGCAGATGAATCCGAATATAGCCGTTACCGGGTGGGGGAACAGGATGGCGATGCCCAGCCCTGCGAGGATCAGTACCCCGCTGTATTTCAGGATGGGTTTAATGCCGGTGCGCTGTACCACCTTATCTCCAAACAACCGGCCCAGGGTCATGGCGCTCATATAGATCCAGAAAGCTGTTGCGGCATCTGCTTTGGTACCGCCGACTACCTTTTCGTAGTAGATGCTGGACCAGTCGTACATGGTATTTTCGGTAGCCATGCAGGCAAAGCAGATAAAGGAAAATTTGAGCAGGGATTTATCCGGCAGGGAAAAGGCCGGTTTCTTCTCCGTTTCCTTTGCAGGAACCGGCGTATCGGGGAAAGTGGTGGGATAATACAGTATGCTGAACACCAGCAGGAGGAGGCTCACGCCAAAGAGGTGCCAGCTGGGGGCGATGTTGTATTTGATCATCAGGAACCCGAGCCCGGCGCCGGTGACGCCGGCAATGCTCCAAATGCCATGGAAGGTAGTGATGATGGATTGGGAGAATAGTTTCTGCACCAGCACGGATTGCCCGTTCATACTGAGGTTGAGCAGGTTGCGCGCGGAGCCGAAGCAAAACAGTACCAGCGCCAGCTGCCAGATGGATTGGGTGAAGCCGGGCATACTGAGGATGAGGTTGAAGAAGAGCGCGCCAAACATCATGATCTTACGGCTGCTGTATTTTCCCAGCAGGTGGCTGGTGATGGGCATGGTGGCCATCAGGCCGATGGGAAGCGCCAGCAGTACCAGTCCCAGCTGCGCTTCGTTGAGGTGCAGCTGCGCCTGGATAGACGGAATACGGGAAGCCCAGGAAGAATATCCCAGTCCTGAGATAAAGAAAAATACGGAAGTGGCAATCCTGTATTGTTTGGCAGTGATTTCCCGGGTTTCGTTGTGTAAGTTTAAAAACATCCTCGCGCGGTTCTTCAGTTATTGGAAGGCTGCAAAATTACTCAGAAAATTTGCCCCTGCCTAATTATGTTATTACAGGGGCAGGCGGTTGGGCCTGCCCCGGGTGTTAGAATAAGTTCGCGCAGATGGTCGCAGAGTTCTTAACGGCTTCAAAATCATCCGCAAAAGTAGAGAGGATGATCTCGTCCGTCTGGTATTCTTCGGCCAGCTGCAGGAGTCGCGCCTTCATCTGGTCCGGCGTGCCGTACACCATGCGTTTACGGTTATATTCTATGCGCGCCAGGTGTGCAGGCGTGTACTCGATGTCGCGTATCTCTTCGTAGGTCGGATATTCGCCCCTGGCGCCGGTTTCGATCCAGAGCATGCGGAAATCCATTTCTGCCAGCCAGCGGTCTATTTCCTCCTGTTTTTCGGAGGTAAACCCGAAGATGCCTACGTTGACCTGCGGTTCCTTTAAGCGCTCGGAAGGCCGGAAATGTTGACGGTATTGCTGCACCGCTTCCGGGCCGCCATTGGGGTTGATGAAGTGGGCAAAGGATAAGGCCATGCCCAGGTGGGCGGCAAAGTAGCCGCTGCCGCCGCTGGAACTGAGTATCCACATTTCAGGAACGGTTTCCGCCTGTGGGATGGCGATGATGTTATCGTAATGCGATTCCCCGTTCTTATGATCCGTCAGCCAGCTGCGGAGGTCCTTGAGTTGCTGGAGGAATTCCTGGTCGTTAAACGTATTGGAGGGGTTCAGCAGGGAAGCGGTCTGCCGGTCGCCGCCGGGGGCGCGGCCGATGCCGAGGTCGATCCTGCCGGGAAACAGCGTTTCCAGCATGCGAAAGTTTTCCGCCATTTTCAGGGCGCTGTGGTTGGGCAGCATAATGCCGCCGGAACCTACCCGGATGCGTTTGGCTTCGCCGGCGAGGTGCGCAATCAGCACTTCCGGCGTAGAGCCCGCGATTTTGGGGAGGTTGTGGTGCTCCGACACCCAGAAACGGGTGTATCCCAGTTCGTCCGCCAGTTTTACCATGGCCGAAGTGCGGCGGATGGCGTCTACTGCGGTATCTTGTCTTGCAATGATCGATTGATCCAATATGCCCAGCTTAATTTTCTTCATTTTTTTCAGGTGTTTGTGGAGAGATACAAATTTACCGCTGAAAAAACTACCGGAGGGGAATAAGGTATTGGTAATAACTATGCCGGTATAGATAAACCCGCATAACTGGGGCGTGCATATAAAACGTAATGTAGCAATAACAGCAGCCCGATGCTGTCATTGCTACATATCCAGGCAGGGGCTGTTACTCTGCAAACTGGAATTTTACGTCTGTTAACAGATTTACGAGCAGGTCAAATTTCTTGCTGTATTCTTCCGAAATGCTGTAGTCGGCCTTGTTATAGAGGTGCCCGCGCACTGCCGGCACGGAGTAAGGCAGTACCCATGCGCGCAATGCCTTGGCCACTGCTTCCATGGTGTTGATGCCCTGCATCGCGTGGCCGCCTTCTGCCCAGCACACCATACCTATCACTTTGTTGGTGAGGTAAGGGATGGGCTCCCGGGCGCTGATCTCAATCCAGTCCAGGCAGTTCTTCATGGCGCCCGTCATGCTGCCATGGTACAGGGGCGTCAGCCAAATATGCAGATCCGCATCGCGGAAGATTTTTGTCATTTCTTTTGCCGCTTCAGGTATTTCCTGTAAGCCAGCGGTATCAAAAAATGGGATAGATGCTTCCGCCAGGTTAAATACAGTTACTTCCATGCCCTTTCGCTCCAATTGCTCACGGAGGTGCGCAATGATAGCAAAGGAGGTGCTGGTGGGTTTTTTCTCCAGCGAACCGTTAAATAATAAAACTTTCATACTGGCAGTTTAAATTTTTAGTGTGGGACAAAGTTAGTAGTTTTGTGAATAAACCAAATAATTACTTTGTTTATTATGAAAAATAATTTGCCGGATAATGAACAGGCGGTGTGGATACTTAAAACAAAAGGTCCTTTGCCTTTACAGGCCCTTGCCGATGCATTAGGCGTTACCACGGAAGGCGCCCGCTTTCAGCTGCATAAACTGGCAGCGGAAGGGCTGGTACAGGCAGCAACCGCTGTCAAAGGACGTGGCCGCCCCCAGCAAATTTGGTCCCTGACGGAAAAGGGGCAGTCGCGGTTCCCTGACGCCCATGCGGACCTCACCATCCGCCTCATCAACTCCATCCGGGAAACGCTGGGCGAAGCGGCGCTGGACGCCGTCATCCTCACCCAGCAACACAACAGCGTCCGTAAATATAGCAATGAATTAAAACAATACCCCGGGCTGAAAGATAAAGTGGCAGCCCTCGCCGAAATCCGCAACCACGAAGGCTATATGGCGGAATGTATTGAAGATGAACAGGGCCTGCTCCTGGTAGAAAACCATTGCCCCGTCTGCGCGGCCGCGAAGGCCTGCCAGGGCTTCTGCAAAGCGGAACTGGAAGCGTTTCAGACCGTGTTTGGCAACGACGTGCAAATTGATCGTGTAGACCATATCGTTACAGGCGCGCGCCGCTGCGCCTATCGCATTACCCCGCGAACAATCCGGTCCCCTTTCGGGTTGTAGAGTATGGTCTAAAACTATACTAATGCAAGCAAAAATAGCCTCGCTGACAGCGCTGGAAAAACAGGGGAAGCAAATCTCCCGGCTCCCGTTTTCCATCAGGATACTATTGGAAAATGTATTGCGTAATCACGATAAGTTTGCCATCACGGACGAGCATGTGGACACCCTGGTGAACTGGACGCCTGCGCCCATCGATAAAGAAATACCCTTCAAACCTGCCCGCGTGCTGATGCAGGATTTCACCGGCGTGCCGGCCGTGGTGGATATTGCCTCTATCCGTTCGGAAGTGATACGCAGAGGAAAGGACGGTACCCGCATCAACCCGCTGATCCCGGTGGACCTGGTAGTGGACCACTCCGTGCAGGTGGACTTCTACGGCACCAATTACTCCTATACGAAAAACGTAGCCTACGAATACGAACGCAATACGGAACGTTACCAGCTGCTGAAGTGGGCGCAGCAGGCATTCGAAAACTTTACCGTAGTGCCGCCTGGCATGGGCATCTGCCACCAGGTAAACCTGGAGTACCTTGCCCATGGCGTGATTGAGCGCGATGGCTGGATATTCCCTGATTCACTGGTGGGTACGGACTCGCATACGCCGATGGTGAACGGGATTGGGGTGGTTGCCTGGGGCGTCGGGGGGATAGAAGCCGAAGCGGCCATCCTCGGTCAGCCATTGTATTTCACCTGTCCGCAGGTAGTGGGGCTTAAACTCACCGGCCGCCTGTCAGAAGGCGTTACCGCTACGGACATGGTATTGGCAATTACGGAACTACTCCGTAAATACGGCGTGGTCAACAAATTTGTGGAAGTATTCGGCGATGGGCTGGATCACCTGACGGTGCCTGACCGCGCCACGATCTCCAACATGTCCCCTGAATTTGGCTGTACCGTTACCTACTTTCCCATCGACGATCAGACGCTGCGTTACATGCGCCGCACCAACCGCCCGGAGGAACTGGTGCGCAAGGTGGAAGAGTACTGCAAGGAAAATATGCTGTGGCGTACCGGGGAAGAGGCGATACAGTACTCGGATGTGCTGGAGCTGGACCTCTCCCGCGTAGAATCCTCCGTGGCAGGCCCCAAGCGCCCGCAGGACCGCATCCCCGTAAAGGAGGTACATGCCCGTTTTGAAGAGCTGCTTGGTAAGGAGTTCAAACGAATGTACACGCCGGAAGGCAAGCGCCGGGATACGGCCTGGCTTTCGGAAGGGGGTTCCGGTACTACGTTTACCTACGAAATCCAGAAGCCCACGGAAGAAGTGGAGATAGAGCAGGATAGTTTACAATCCGTCAGGATAAAACTCAAAAACCAGGAATATGTACTGAGCGACGGCGCTGTGGTGATTGCCGCCATCACCAGCTGCACCAATACTTCCAATCCCAGCGTTATGATCGGCGCGGGGCTGGTGGCCGCCAAAGCGGTGGCCCGCGGCCTGGCCGTGAAGCCCTGGGTGAAAACCAGTCTGGCGCCGGGTTCCAGGGTAGTAACGGAGTACCTTAAACGCAGCGGCCTGCTGACGGACCTGGAAGCGCTGCGCTTCCATATCGTAGGCTATGGCTGCACGTCCTGCATCGGCAACAGCGGCCCGTTACCACCGCACATCGCCGAAGCGGTGGATAAGGGCAACCTCGTAGTGGCATCCGCGCTATCCGGCAACCGTAACTTTGAAGCGAGGGTACACCCGCAGGTGAAAATGAATTTCCTTGCCTCGCCGATGCTGGTGGTAGCTTACGCGCTGGCAGGGCGTATTGATACGGACCTGCTGACCGAGCCGCTCAGCTACGACCCCAACGGTGAGCCCGTGTACCTCCGCGATATATGGCCTACGCAGGAAGAGATCAATGAAGCTATTGAAAGGGCTGTGTTCCAGTCGGATTACGCGGAAACCTACCGCGTGATATTTGACGGGGATGACCAGTGGCAGGGACTTTTGGCCCCGATGGGGGATAACTACCACTGGAGCCGCAACAGTACCTACATCCGCGAAGCGCCCTTCTTCGAAAACTTGCCTGACGCGCCCACGCCGCCACGGAATATTGAAGGGGCGCGGGTGTTGCTAAAACTAGGCGATTCTGTGACGACGGATCATATCTCTCCCGCAGGGTCCTTTAAAGCAGATACCCCCGCCGGAAAGTACCTGATAGACCACGGGATTGACCCGCGCTTATTCAACTCCTATGGTTCCCGCCGCGGCAACCATGAAGTGATGATACGGGGCACCTTTGCGAATGTGCGTATTAAAAATGAGCTCTCGCCGAAGGAAGGCGGCTTTACGACGGTGATTCCCTCCGGCATGGTGATGTCCGTGTACGACGCGAGCGTGCAGTATGCGCAGCAGAAAGTACCGCTGATCATACTCGCCGGTAAGGAGTATGGCAGCGGCTCCTCGCGGGACTGGGCTGCCAAGGGTACCAACCTGTTGGGCGTAAAAGCCGTACTGGCAGAGAGCTTCGAGCGCATTCACCGCAGCAACCTGGTAGGCATGGGCGTGTTGCCGCTGGAATATATCAACGGCCAGACGGCAGCGCTGCTGGGGCTTACCGGCACGGAGCTGTACAATATTACCGGTATCGCGGAGGACCTGCAACCCGGCAAGCTCCTAACGGTAACGGCTATACCGGCGGAAGGGGAAAGTATTGTATTTAATGTAAAGTGCCGGCTGGATTCGGCGATTGAGATAGCTTATTATACCAATGGCGGCATCCTGCAATATGTGCTGCGGGATTTTCTGCAAAAAGCGTAGGCAGGCTGTAAATGAGCATGGGCGGGCCAACTGGCCCGCCCATGCTTGTATTCCCGGAAAGCAGGATGCGTTTAAAGCGGGTATCATCCCCGGAAGTCCTGTATCCGCTTGCGGTTACCCACGAGCCAGACAACATCTTCCCATTCAAACACGGTATCGGAAGATGGGTTTAACATCTTCTCGCCGCCTCTCGCGATACCTACCACCAGGGCTTGCGTCCGCTCGCGAATGCCGGAGTTACGGAGCGTTTTACCGGTGAGGCCATTGTTTTCATCCACCACAATACTAACCAGGCCAATATTTTCACTGCCGCCGTTTTCGTCCGCTTTCACGTGGCTGATACTGCTGCTGGCGATCTTGTTGAATTCTTCCAGCTGGCTGTCGTTCCCGATAACGGTGATCTTATCGTAAGGGAACAGCTTTTCGTAGCGGGAAGGCGTGTAGATAGTGACATCGCCGCGGCGGATAGCCCCGATGTTGATGCCGTATTTTTCCCGGAGTTGCAGTTGTTCAAGCGGGATATCGATGAGGGTACTCCACGGATCGATGTCAATTTCACTCACCTGTGCATCCCAGGGGAGCGTTACCAATTGCTTGGCTTTTGCCTCTTCCGCCGCGGTTTCACGGGCGTTGAGATTGGTGAGGAAACGTTTTTCGATACGGTTATAGAATTTCTGCAGCTGGCTTCTTACCAGGATCAGCACGACGAGCATACCGAGGATAGTGCCTATGAGGGCCGGCAGCAGGGAGAAGAACTGGTTGATGAAGAAACCGACGATGAGTACCGCTGCGATGCTGCGCATGAGCTCTGCTACCACGAGCGGGCCGCGGTTGTACTTGGAATCGAGCCAGAGCGCCTTGTAGGCATTGCTTTGGATCTTTTGCACGACCATCGCCCAGATGAACGGCGCCATGGCAATCATGCCGAGCAATACGGTGGCGATGCGGGCCCAGAACGGGTTGGTGAACTGTTTCATGAAGAACGGCCCGATGTAGTACTTGCACAGCAGCGTGATGGCCAGCATCAGGATACCGTTGAGCACTATCACGCGAACGTATGAACGCAGTACGCGCTTCCAGTCGCTTTCCCCTTGCAGGGTTTGGGAGCTGGCGGAGTACCGGTTGAGGGATTCCATCCATTTTGCCGGCAGTACTTTTTCCAGCCAGTTATAGAATGGCATGGCAAATTTGATCATGTACGGCGTGGTGAAAGTGGTGATGGCGGAGGTTCCCACGGCTACGGGGAAGAGGAAGTCGCTCGTAACGCCGAGGGTCATACCCAGCGTAGCAATAATAAACGCGAACTCGCCTACCTGCGCCATACTCATACCTACCTGCAGGGCCTGTTTGAGCGGCTGGCCGGAGAGGAGGGCGCCCAGGGTGGTGCTTACGCATTTACCCACGATGGTGAGCAGGGTAATCCAGAGTACGGGCCATCGGTATTCGATGATCATTTCCGGGTTGATGAGCATACCTACGGATACGAAAAAGATAGCGCCGAACAGGTCTTTTACGGGTTGTATCAGGTGTTCTACTTTTTCAGAAGAGGTGGTTTCCGCAATGATGGAGCCCATGATGAAGGCGCCGAGTTCAGCGGAGAAACCTACTTTGGTGGCGAGGATCACCATGCCGAAGCAGAGGGCTATACTAATTACCAACAGCGTTTCGCCATTGATATATTTTTCCATTCTCTTTAAGAAAGTTGGCAGCAGGAAGATGCCGGCAATGAACCAAAGTGCGAGGAAGAACATCAGTTTGCCGATGGTAAGCATCATTTCAACGCCTTCAAACTGTTTGCTGACGGCCATTGTAGAGAGCAACACCATCATCAGGATCACTACTATATCTTCAATAACGAGTACGCCGAAAACTATTTTGGTAAAGGATTTCTTTTTGATACCCAGCTCCTCGAAGGCGCGTATGATAATGGTGGTGGAGGAGCTGGCGAGCAAGCCGCCGAGGAAAATACTATCCATGAAGGACCATCCCATCCATTGCCCTACAAAGTAACCGGCAACGGTGATGCAGGCAATTTCCGTGAAGGCCGTAATGGCGGCGGTGCCTCCTACCCGCATTAATTTTTTAAAGGAAAATTCAAGGCCCAGGGAAAACAGCAGGAATATCACCCCGATTTCAGACCAGGTTTTGATACCTGTGGTATCCCCGATAGAAGGGAATAAGCTGAAGTTAGGACTTACGATAAAACCTGCAATTATATAACCCAGCACCATGGGTTGCTTCAGCCGCCGGAACAGGAGGGTGATTATTCCAGCGGCGCCCAAAATCAAGGCCAGGTCAATAATTAGTTGTGGTACATGCATACAGAAAAGGTTGTTTAATTACGCGTGAATATTCTTTGTGCCAGCACGGGAAACGTGCTATTCTATTGATCAAAGCCCGGAATCGAGATTCTTTGTCTGCTCGCTAATATATTAATTTTTTTCGAGGAAACCGCGATCAGGTGCGGATTTCCTAATTGGTTGCAGTGCAAATGAAAATGCCGGTGGCGATTATTTTTATCGCTGTCCTTATTGTATTGCATTCCTGTGTTGGGAATTTTTTGGTATGGTATTTTTTACAACAGCCTGCGTGTCGTAATTTCGTGTATGCGTTGGAAGAGACTGTTCACAGCCTTTAAGGAAGCTTTTAAAAACCTTATGATCAATGATCCGCTGCGATTGGCGGGCGCGACTGCTTTTTTTGCCACGTTTGCGCTGCCGGCCATCCTCGTGATCCTGATACAGTTGCTGCGGCTGATCTTCCGGGTGCCCCGTTCAGGGAGGCGTTTATTTGAGCAGCTGGAAGGCATCATCGGCGTGGAAACTGCCCGGATGGTAGCGGAAACGTTGCAGGCTATACGGGGCATTGCGCAAAATCAGCTGATCACCATCCTGGGATTTGTATTCCTGCTTTTTGTTGCCACTACGTTATTCAAGGTGATCAGTAGCAGCCTCAATCAATTGTGGAGCGTGCGGGTGGTAGATAAGGAGAACTTCTGGGATATACTGCTGGCGCGGCTCAAAGGCTTGCTCGTCATCTGTTTCATCGGCGTGATTTTTTTGGTGGACCTTGTGGCCAGTGCAGCGCAACAACTGATCGGCCGCTTCATTGATTATTATGTACCTGCCTTTGCGGGTTACTTCAACAGTACTTTAAATTATGCCATCTCGGTGGTTACCGTTACCATCTGGTTTGCGCTCGTATTTTATTTTCTCCCCGCCGGCCGCCCCCAGCGGAAGGTATTGTTTACCGGCGCGTTTGTGACCAGTATCCTGTTTAACATCGGGAAGCTGATCCTGCGTGTGGCGTTAAACTACAGCAGTATCAACAACATTTACGGCGCATCTGCCAGCACGGTGTTGCTGCTGCTTTTTGTATTTTATACGGCGATGATATTTTATTTTGGCGCTGCTTTTACCCGTGCATGGGCGGAGGTGAACGGGCAAACCATCATTCCACGCCGGCATGCGGCCAGTTATAAACTGACCGTGGTGCAGGATTAAAATGCGGCGGCAGGATGTTATTCCACTTCCACCGCAAATGCTTTCGTGAGTACCAGCTTGCCTTCTTTCTCGCTGCCATCCGGCATTTTAAGACCTTTTATCTTTCCTGTTTTGGATTTGGTGATCAGATCGCCCAGCTGTTTGTCGGATAATTTTTTTCCGAACACTTCAAACGGTACCTTGAATCCGCATACCTGGAAGTTGCTGCAGCCATAGGCGGTATTGCCTTTTTTCAGCGGATGGGATTTGCATTTAGGGCATTGCAGCTCCTGTATTTCGGGAGCAGGCTTCCTGGGCGCCCTTGGTTTCTTCGGCTTCTCTTCCGCAGCAGGCGGGGCTTCCGGCGCAATGGTGATTACTTTGTAGCTGCCGGTTTTCACTTCTTTGGTCAGGTCGATGACCATCTGGATCAGTTCCTGTTTGAAGGTTTCCATGGCGTACTCGCCTTTTTCAATCTGCCGCAGTTTCAGCTCCCACTGGCCGGTGAGTTCCGGGCTCTTGAGGATTTCCGTTTGTATGGTATCGATGAGGTCTATGCCGGTTTGCGTGGCGTAGATGTTCTTTTTCTTTTTGTCGATATACTTGCGTTTGAACAGGGTTTCGATGATGTTCGCCCGGGTGGAGGGGCGGCCGATCCCGTTGTCCTTCAGCATTTCGCGCATTTCCTCGTTTTCCACCTGCTTGCCGGCCGTTTCCATGGCGCGCAGGAGCGTCGCCTCCGTGTAGGGTTTGGGCGGCGTGGTTTTGCCTTTGTGGATGCGGGGTTCATGCGGTCCGGATTCGCCCACGGTAAACTCCGGGATAATTTTTTCGCCTTCTTCTTCCTCGTCCTTTTGGTCGTTGGCGTACACTTCCTTCCAGCCGGGTTCGAGGATTTGTTTACCCGTGGCCTTGAATTCTACCTGTCCTACTTTTCCCAGCACCGTGGTGTTGGAGATTTTACACTCGGGGTAAAAGGCGGCGATGAAGCGCCTGGCCACGAGGTCGTATATACGTTTTTCTTCCAGCGGCAACCCTTGCGGATATACGCCGGTAGGGATGATAGCATGGTGGTCCGTCACCTTTTTATCGTCGAAGACGGTTTTGAGCTTGGGGATAGGCTTGGCCAGCAGCGGCGCAGTGAGCGCGGCGTAGGGCGTCATATCCTGTAAGATGCCGGGGATTTTTGGATGCAGGTCTTCGGAGAGGTAGGTGGTATCTACGCGGGGGTAGGTCACCAGCTTTTTCTCGTAGAGGTTCTGGATATATTTCAGCGTATCGTCCGCAGAGAAGGCGAATTTTTTATTGGCGTCCACCTGCAGGGCTGTGAGGTCGTACAAGCGGGGATTGCCTTCCTTGCCTTCCTTCTTTTCGAAGCTCGTGACTTCAAACGGGTGTTCCTTGAGGTAGGCGAGGCCTTTGTTGGCCTTCTCGATGTTTTTGAGTCGCTCTATGGTAGCGGTAAATTCCGTTTCGCGGTAGATGGTTTTCAGTTCCCAATATTCCTCTGAAACGAAGGCGTTGATTTCCTTCTGCCTTGCCACGATCATGGCGAGGGTAGGCGTTTGCACCCGGCCTATGGAGAGGACTACTTTTCCTACGGCGAATTTTTTCGTGAAGAGGCGGGTGGCGTTCATACCGAGGAGCCAGTCGCCAATGGCGCGGGCGCTGCCCGCTGCGTACAGGTTGTTGTATTGTTCGCTGTCTTTCAGCTGCTGAAAGCCGTTACGTATAGCCTCCTCGGTTAGTGAAGATATCCACAACCTTTTCACGGGGGCGGTACATTTGGCTTTCAGCAGTACCCAGCGTTGGATCAGTTCCCCTTCCTGGCCGGCATCCCCGCAGTTGATGACCTCTTCGCATTGTTGCACCAGCTGTTCAATTACCTTGAACTGTTTTTCCACCCCGCTGTTTTCTATCAGCTTAATGCCGAAGCTGGGCGGGATCATGGGGAGGTCTTCCAGCCGCCAGTATTTCCACTGTTCAAAATAATCATGTGGTTCCTTCAGGGTACAGAAATGCCCGAATGTCCAGGTGACCTGGTACCCGTTTCCTTCGTAATATCCATCCTTTCGTTGAGTGGCCCCTATTACGGTAGCGATGTCGCGCGCTACGCTGGGCTTTTCAGCAATACAAACCTTCATACCTGCATTAAAGGTCCGAAGATAAGAAATGCTGCTAAATTACTTAGCCAGGCAACCTGTTTCCGCGGCGGTGAGGGCGTGTGCGGCGATGCGTGCAGGGGAGAGTTGATCGGCGCCGGCATCCAGCGGGGCTGTGCGCGGCTGGCCATCCATATCCCACAGGATACCGGGTATGGGCGCTTTGCTGGCAGCGGCGGCAGGACTTCCTTTGGCGAGCCGCCAGATGCCCTGTTTATCCTGCTGCAACCGGGGGTTGACTTCCTGGAAGGCGCCTGCGGGCATATCGCCGGGGCCTGCCGTTTGATAGAGGTAGTTGCCGGTCCATACCGCGCCGGGGTAGGGGCCTTTGATTTGCGCGGCTGCATGGCCGCCTTGTATGATGTTATAGGCTACGGTAACGAAGGTGGCGCCGAGGCCGTTTTTCCGATCCGGGAGTTCGATATTGCCTTTGTTGTTCACGAGGGTGTTGAAGCCGATGTACACCGAGTCCGGCCGGTCGTGGCAGGTGAGCAGGCTTCCCGTGGCTACTTCCCCGTCTCCGTTGCCGATGGTGATGGCCACCTGGCAGTTTTCAAAATAGTTGCTGAAGATGAGGTGATGGTCCCCGAAGATGCGCAGGCCCGGCGTGTTGAAAAAGTAGTTGCCATACACCTGGCAGTAGTTGCCGTGGCGGAGGGTGAACTGTGCTTTGGAATCGCGTACGGTGTTGTAGCGCAGTATCACCCCGGAGGATTTAACGGAGATCAGTTCGTTTTCGCCGGCGCAGTTTTCAAACAGGTTATGTTCCACGATGCTGTTGCTGGCAGACATGCTGAAGCCGCTGAGGCCGAACTGCAGCGCTTCCGCGCCGTTGCCGGTTTGTGGTTTGAAGTCGTTGAAGTAGTTATGGTGAATCCAGAGGCGTTCGGCAATCTGGCTGCCCTGGCCGCGTACGGCGATGAAGCGGCCCATGCTGTTCTTATGCTGAAAGGTATTGTAATCCACCTGGTGATCGCTGCCGGCGAGCAGCAGGTATTCCCCATCGCCGGCGGTTTCAAACAGGTTGCGGGTAAACCTGCAGAAGCGGGTGCCGGGGGCGGTTTTGGTATGGTTGGAGCGGTGGGTGAATTTGAAGCCGGAGATATCCACGTAGGCGGCAGGACTCACCAGCATGAAGCCGCCGTTGCCGCCGATGGTAGCGCCCAGCGGCGATGCTGCGCGGATGGCGATATGTTTGTCGGCTGTGCCGGCGCAGGCGATGGTAATATCACCTTCGGTGGTATAGGTACCGTTGGCAAGGATGATTTCATCGCCGGGCGCAGCTTTTTGGATGGCCTGTTGCAGGGCGTCGATGGTGTTGACGGTAATTTTTGCTGCCATAGCAGGGATGGAGAGCATCATCGCGGAGATGACGCATAAAGCCTGTATTTTCATTTCGCGGATCTAAGTTATTCCGCTAAAGTAAGCTTTATTGCAAACGATTGCAAAGTGGATGGCAGAAAAATGATATGCGGTAATAGCTTAATTTCTCAACATGTGTTTGAATTTGTTTTCCAGCACATTGCGGATGCTTTCGCACAAATCAGTGAAGGAACTGGGTTTAGTCATAAAGAACTGTGCGCCGAGTTCCATGGATTCATTGAAATCTTCCCGCATGGCGGAGGTGGACAGCATGATGATTTGGGTGAGTTTGAGGTGCGCGATTTTTTTGAGGGCACTGAGGCATTCCTTACCATTCATCAGCGGCATGTTAATATCCAGGAAGATGAAGTCGGGGATAGAGACGCTTTTATCCTGTAATTTGGAGATGGCTTCTACGCCACTCTCAAACACAAGCGCGTCGGTGCCGGGAGCGACCTCCTGTAATGCGTCGCAAAACAGTTGCCTGTCGTCCGCATCATCATCTATCATCATAATAGTACGCTTATGCATGGTTTATGTTTTGTTTTAGCGCCGGGTTTTCCAGGTACCAGGTTATTTTAGGATTAGAGATTCTCTGCTTTAGATATGGTGGCTTAATAAAGATAGTAAATTGATATGGAAATAACTATTTTAATTCAACTTATTGTTATATGCCCTACCTTTGCGCGCAACTCACTGTAGCTCCATCATGCATAAGAGAATCATAGCGCTGATTTTGCTGCTGGCCTGGTTTGGCCAGCTGTCCGGCCGTTATATCATGCTGCTGGAGTTCTATATCACGCAGGATTATATTGCAGCCAACCTGTGTGAGAATCGCGACAAACCAGCACTGCATTGTAACGGTAAATGTCATCTGCGCAAGCAGTTGAATGCAGAGGAAAAACGTAACCAGGATAACCCTGAACGTCGCGCGGAGCAGAAGGCCGAAGTGCTGTATGCGCCTGCTGTTGCAGTGATGTTGCCCCGCCCTGTGTCTGCCGATCTGACACAAACTTTCAACATCATTGCTACCATCGGTTATCCTGTTGATCAACCGGATACCATCTTCCACCCGCCGGCATTTGCCGCATAATCTCCGCTTATTTTTTCGATGAATTTTTATTACAACTATTGTTGTGACATCATTTGTATGTCCATACAATAGCTTGTTGTACCATTTATTTTCCTTTGGCTGCCGGGCCTGTTCCGGCGGCAGGACTCCTATTGCTTATACTCAAAAAATGATTGTATGAATCGTATATATATCCTATTGCTGACCGTAGTGTTTTTATTCTCCGCCTGCTCCAGGAAAGAGACGGTTGCGCCGGCAGGCAACGGGCAGCTGGCCACGCTTTCCGTACAGTTTGATAACATCGTTGGCGCTAAGAATTTGCAGTTGAATACCGGCGTGTATGTGAATGCCTCCGGTGAAACGTTCCGCATTTCCCTGTTACAATATTATATCAGTAACATCAGCGTGCAGGATGCTAACGGTAAAGCCTATACGGTGCCGCAGGACAGTAGTTATTTCCTTGTTAGTGAAGAAAATGCGGCTTCGCAGTTTGTGAAAGTCCGCGTACCGGAAGGGGATTACCAGCGGCTGACGTTTACGCTCGGTGTAGACAGTCTGCGTAATACCATGGATATCAGTAAGCGCACCGGCGTGCTCGATCCTTCCACGGGCATGGACAACGGGATGTACTGGAGCTGGAACAGCGGCTATATTTTCTTTAAGATGGAAGGTACTTCGGATGCTGCGCCTGCGGACCCTTCCGGCCAGCATAAATTCCGGTATCATATCGGCGGTTTCGGCGGTTACAGCGCCCCAACTATCAATAATATTAAAACCATCACTATCGATCTGCGCCCTGCAGGCGTGGCTAAGGTGCGCAGCGGCCGGGAAGCCAATGTACACCTGCTGGTGGATGTTATGCAGGTTTTTAACGGGCGTACGAAGGTGAGCATCGCGCAAAATCCTACGGTGATGTTCAGCAATTTCAGCACCGGGATTGCGGATAATTATGCGGAGATGTTTACGCATGATCATACTGAAAATTGATGGGTATGGAACGTAGATTATTTAGCACCGAGGGGCGGTTCGTAATGCAAGATAGGTTATGGATGAAGATGCGTGGGATGCTGTTACGGGCCTACAGCAAGCTAACCGCTATGCACCACAAGTTATGGATTACCCTCCTCGCCACATCACTGATCAGCTTCTCCTGCTCCCGCACAGAAAAAGATGCGCCCTTCCAGGGCTTCACCACCCCGGCCAACTTTCCCGCGCCGGTGTACGACCTCGCCCGCAACCCTGTTACCAGTGCGGGCTTTGAACTGGGGCGCCAACTTTTCTACGAGCCGCGGTTGTCCAGGAACAATACCATCTCCTGCGGGGATTGCCACCTGCAAACCTCCGCGTTTACCCATCACGGCCATGACGTCAGCCATGGTATTGACGACCGCCTGGGGAGCCGCAATGCGCCTCCCATCATGAACCTGGCCTGGCACCCTTCGTATATGCTGGACGGTGGTATTTTCGACCTGGACCTGCAGCCCATCGCGCCCATCACCAACCCCGTAGAAATGGATGAAACCATGGAAAACGTGCTGCAAAAACTACGGGGCATGCCCGCCTATACGCGGCTGTTTGAAAAAGCATTCGGCACGCCGGAAATCACCACTGCCCGCTTTAACAAAGCCATGGCGCAATTCATGGTGATGGTAGTCAGCAACCATTCTAAGTACGACGAGGTAATGCGGCATAACGGCGCGGGCTTTTCCCCTGAGGAGGCGGCCGGCTATGAAGTGTTTAAGCAGCAGTGCAACAGCTGCCACCGGGAGCCGCTCTTCTCCGACTTCTCCTTCCGCAATAACGGCATCGGGGCCGGGCCCAATGATGACAAGGGGAGATATGAGATTACGCTCAACCCCGCCGACGCATACAAGTTCAAGGTTCCCTCATTAAGGAACCTTGGCTTTACCGCGCCTTACATGCATGATGGCAGGTTCCGGACCCTCGAAGGGGTGCTCGGGCATTATGAAAAGGAGATCCAGCCCATGGCTACGCTGGATCCTTTGCTGAAGGAGGGTGTACATCTCTCCCCAACCGACAAAAAAAACCTGCTGGCATTCCTGCAAACGCTGAATGATACCAGCTTTATTACTGACCGGCGCTTTGCCGAACAACCTTGATATGATGAAAAGAATTCTCCTGATACTTACCTGCCTGCTAACAGTGACGACTACACGTGCGTGCGACATCTGCGGCTGCGGCGTAGGCAGCTACTACCTCGGCATCCTGCCGGATTTCAGCAAACGCTTTGCAGGCCTGCGTTACCAGCATAAAACCATGCAGTCGCACCTGGGCGCCGGCGGCGCTACCTCCTACCTCACCACTGCGGAAACCTACCAGACAGCGGAACTCTGGGGCGGCTGGAACATCGGCCAACGCTTCCGCGCGCTGGCTTTTGTACCGTTCAATTTCAACGGCAAAACCAACGAGGGCGTTACCACCCATCAATCCGGGCTGGGGGATATCGCAGCCATAGGCTTTTACAATGTATTCAGCAACCGGCAGACGGTGAACAGCAAGCTGCTGGTACAGTCCCTTTGGGTGGGCGCCGGCGTCAAAGCGCCTACCGGCAGGTATTACCAGGCAGCGAAGATAGCCGGTGGCGAGTCGCCTAACAATTTTCAGTTAGGCACCGGCAGTACCGATTTTACGCTCAACGCGATGTATGATATCCGGCTGATGGACGCGGGCATCAACGCCAACCTGAGTTACAAGATCAATACCGCCAACCGTTACGATTACCGCTATGGGAATAAGTACACCGCCAACCTGCTGGCGTACTACAAATTTCGTATAGCCCCGCAGGTGACTGTTTCGCCGGATGCGGGCGTGCTGTATGAAACTGCCGGAAAGGATATGGATGCAGGCCTGCAGGTGGATGTATCCGGCGGTTATGCGTTGATGGGAACAGTAGGCGCAGAGGTCATGCTGGGCAGGGTGAACATCGGCGGGAACTTTCAGCCGGTGATTAAACAGCAGCTGGCGTATATGCATGTGAAAGCGGGCAGCCGGATGATGGTGCATGCCACGGTGTTGTTCTAGGAAATAAAACAGCCGGCATATTATTGCCGGCTGTTTTTATCTTGTAGATGGATATTAAATCCCTTACTTCACCTCTGCCAGGTACTTATGCACAAAGCTGATCGCCATCGACCCCTCTCCAACGGCAGCGGCTACACGATTCATCGCCTTCGCCCGCACATCCCCTGCTGCAAAAATCCCCGGGCAGCTGGTTTCCAGCAAATAGGGATCCCGGTCTTTCTTCCAGATGCTCCTGAAATCGTTGTAATTCTTTAACTCATTGCCGGTTTCGATAAACCCTTTTTCATCCCGGATGATATTCAGGGAAATCCAGTCGGTGATGGGTTTTGCGCCGATGAAGATAAACAGCGCCACCGCGTCCGCGGTAATGGTTTCGCCGCTGTCAATGTTATTGATCACAATGCGTTCCAGCCTGTCGCCGCCCATGGCTTCGATCACTTCTGATTTACCCCGTACTTCAATGTTAGGCGTGTCGTTAATCTGGTCGATCAGGTAGGCGGACATAGTGCTGCTCAAATCCGGCTTCCGTATCAGGATAATCACCTTCCTCGCAAACTTGGACAGGTACATGGCTGCCTGCCCCGCGGAGTTGCCGCCGCCAACGATGTACACATCGCCGCCCATGCAGGCCGTAGCCTCTGTCATAGCGGCGCCGTAATACACGCCGGCCCCTGTGAAGTCGGATAGCCCTTTGGTATCCAGCGTGCGGTAATCCACGCCCGTAGTGATAATGATACTGCGGGTATTTACAGAGCTGCCATCTTCCAGGTTGATCTTATTATAGCCATCAATCTGTTCGATGCTGGACACCGCCTGCGGGGTGATGAACTCCGTTCCCAGGCGGGTGGCCTGCGTGATGGCCCTGCGGGTAAGTTCCGCGCCGCTGAGGCCTGTGGGGAAGCCCAGGTAGTTTTCGATGCGGCTGCTGGTGCCAGCCTGGCCGCCAGGGGCGCGCCTTTCGATCAGCAACGTTTTCAATCCTTCGGATGCGCCGTACACGCCGGCAGCCAGGCCTGCGGGCCCTGCGCCGATGATCACCACATCGTACACGTCGTGTTTTACCTGCGGATTAAGCCCTACTTTCTTTGCCAGCTCCTGGATACCAGGGTTGGAGAGCCATTGGCCATCTTCAAAAAATACCAGCGGCAAATCCTTTGTGGTCAGCTGGTTCAGTTGCAGCAGCTGCTGTGCTTCCTCGGAAATTTGTATGTCCAGCCATTGATAAGGAATGAGGTTACCCGCCAGGAAGTCCTTGATGGTATGGGATTTTTGCGAATACTGGTAACCCGCCACCTTAATGCCTTTGAAGCTGGGGCGATAGCTGTGTTGCCAGTCGTCCAGCATTTCATCCAGCACGGGATAGAGTTTTTCTTCCGGCGGGTCCCAGGGTTTTACGAGGTAGTAATCCAGTTGGGCTTTGTTAATCGCGCGGATGGCGGCATCCGTATCGGAATAGGCGGTGAGCAGTACCCGTTTTGCATCCGGGTAAAATTTACGGGCGTATTCGAGGTAGCTCACGCCGTCCATTTCGGGCATGCGCTGATCGGAAATAAACATGGCGATGGTTTCGCCTTTGTTTTTCAGTTCAGTCAAACTTTCCCTGGCTTCCTTTACGGAAGCAGTGCTGATAATACGGTATTGTTCGCGATACTTACTTTTCAGGTCGCGCACGATGGCCCGCAGCACCTGCGGATCGTCGTCAATACAAAGAATAATCGGGAGGCTCATGTCAGGTCTTGGAATAATTTATTAGTCGTGCAACGGCAGCAGTACCGTAAACGTCGTGTTGCCGGGCTCGCTCGTTACTTTATAATGGCCACGGTGGTGGCGGATAATTTGTGCTACAATATCAAGTCCCATTCCGGTTCCTTTTCCAATATCCTTGGTGGTAAAGAAAGGGTCAAAAATTTTGTCTTTTATTTCCGGGGAGATGCCAGGGCCATCGTCGGTAATTTTCACGGCCAGGCATTTCCCGTCCATGGCGGTAGCCACGGTGAGATGCCCTTTCCCGTTTGGCTCCATGGCATCAATCGCATTGTCAATGATATTGGTCCAAACCTGGTTCAGTTCACCTGCAAACGCATTGACCTGCGGCAGCGTGGTATCAAAGTTACGGCTAACTTCGATATTGGACTTGCGCAGTTTATAGTCCAGCAAGTTGAGGGTGCTTTGCAGGCCGGTATGTACGTCTACAGGGGATTTATCCTGCCCCTGGTCCATATGGGTGAACGACTTCACGGAGTCCACCAGCTTGCTGATGCGCGCCGCCGCTTCTTCAATATCTGTTACCATTTTTTCCGTCACGAGGTTGGTATTGATCCAGTTCAATACCGGTGAAACGGCGTTGTCCGCAATATGTTTCCGGAATTGTTCGATATGTACCTCAGAAAACCCGAAATCTACCATGTTTTCGGCGATGTCCATGGCGTTATCCACTTTGTATTTATCCAGCACGTCCAGGAGTTCATCCGTTTTATCGCCCCGTTCGAGCATGCCCATGGGCGGCGGCGGGCCTTGTTGCAGTACGGTGAACATGATGTTGTTGATGGCGTCCACCTGGGTTTCGGAGAGCTGCAGGTTCATCAGGGCTTTGAATACATCCGGTACCAGTTGCAGGTGTTGTTTGAGGCTCCTGGCGCCCCGCAGGATGGCGGATGCCGGGTTGTTCAGTTCATGCGTAAGGCCGGCGGAGAGTTTGCCCAGGGCCATCATTTTTTCGCTTTGCTGTTGCAGGCCGGTGAATTCGCGCACGCGGCTCGTCATTACATGCACCAGCGCCTGGGTGAGTTCAAAATGATGGTGAATGAGGTCATCGATTTTTGCTTTTGGAAATGTGAGTACCTGTATAGGTTCCACTACGTCGCAGGTAGCGGCTACTTTCGTCATGCGGGAAAAGGGAAGGTAGCCCGTGATGGATTTAGGTTCCAGCGTCATCAGTTCTACCATATCGTTGTGTTGCTGCAGGTAGAGTTTTGCCCGGCCTGCAATCACGATGTGGGTGCCCGGCACGGCATCGCCGGCTTTGAACCAGGTATTGCCAACGGGGTAGAGGTGATGTTCGCTGTTATCAATGAACCATTGGAGCTGACCGGCCGGTACGTCTTTCAGGGCATCTATGGTTTGGAGCCAGTCGGCGGTTACTTGTATCATTTGCAATAGTTTACTTAGGCAGCACCATTAAAGGGATCCTGCTGTTCCAGGCCAATCGTTGCGTTATACTTTTCTGGAAGAAGGATAATATGCTGTTATTTTTACGGTGAATGGTAATGATCATATCAGCTTCGTTGGACTGTGCATATTCGCTGATGCTTTTTGCCACATCCCGGTTGGAGCTGTAGGTATATGTTACGTTGTAGTTATCCAGCAATTCATGCATCTGTTTTATTTCATCCCGCAGCTCCGTCTGGTATCTTTCATTTTTTGCGATGTTGATGACCAGTAGCTGGGCCTGGAAGAGGTCCAGCACGCGGGTGAGCTGTGATTTTTCTGCATGTGCAAAAATTTCCAGGTCTAATGCGAGCACTATTTTTTTAGGTATGGTAATAGGCGCATCCGCCGGGATGAGCAGCAACGGGAGGTTGATGCTGTTCATGGTGCGGATGGCGGTGCTGCCCACCAGCACTTTTTCCAGGTTGGATTTACCTTTCATGCCCATCACCACGCAGCGGATATCTTCCTCAGTGGAAAGTTGTTCCAGCACTTCGTTAACAGGGAGGTTGGACGTGATGCCCCGTACGGTGGTGGCTTCGCCGGTGATAACCGTCATATCCGTCTGCCACTGCGCAATGAGCTTTTCACTTTCTTCCCTGATATCCGGTACGCTAAACGCCACAGCGGGTTGGTTGGCCAGTGCGGTAGGGTTGAGGAAGTAACTGTTTAACAAGATGAGTTGCCGGGTTTTATAGTATTTTGCCAGGAAGCTGGCATATTCTGCCGCATGGAACGCTGCATCTGAAAAGTCGGTTAATGCCAGAATAGTTTGCATAAGATCAAGTTATTTTACTTTAATGAAAGAACAATCAAATAGCGTTATGGTTGTTAAGATATAACGGGTGTGATAGCTTGATCAAAAGAAATACCACAATTTTTGTGGTTATTTATGTTGAGAGCAGTTTGTCTGGGATGCTGAATTACATTCAACTTACAAAAAATATGTTATGCAGGCAATTATTATTGTACAGCCAGGAGCGCCTTCGGTGATGCATTTGATGGAAAGGGATACGCCCGCTCCGGGTCCGGGAGAGGTACTGATCAAAGTGCATGCGGCGGGCGTGAACCGGCCGGATGTGGCGCAGCGTAAGGGTAATTATGCGGCGCCTCCGGGCGCTCCGATCGATATTCCGGGACTGGAAGTGGCCGGTGAAATTGCCGCCGTGGGCGCCGGTGTACACCACTGGAAAACAGGCGATAAGGTATGCGCGCTGCTGGCTGGCGGCGGGTATGCGGAATATGCCGTGGCGCCGGCAGGGCAGTGCCTGCCAGTACCCGAAGGCTGGGATTTCATACAGGCGTGTACGTTACCGGAAACGGTGTTTACCGTATGGCACAATGTATTTCAACGGGGGCGTTTGCAGCCGGGCGAGCATTTCCTCGTCCATGGCGGCAGCAGCGGCATCGGCATCACTGCCATACAGCTGGCCCGGGCGTTTGGCGCCAGGGTATTTGCTACCGCCGGTACAGACGCTAAATGCGCGGCGTGTATGCAGCTCGGGGCGCATATCTGCGTCAACTACCGGACGGAAGATTTTGAAGCCCGCCTGAAGCCGGAAGGCGTGGATGTGATATTGGATATGATCGGAGGGGATTATATCCACAAGAATGTGCATTTGCTCAACACAGAGGGGCGGCTGGTGTTCATCAACGTAATGCGGGGCGCCAGGGATACGCTGGATGCGCTGGCCGTCATGCAAAAGCGGCTGACCATCACGGGCAGCACCCTGCGCAACCGCGACCTGGCCTTTAAAGCCGCGCTGGCAAAGGAAATCCGGGAAAAGGTATGGCCGCTGATAGCAGAAGGGAAGTTTAAACCGGTGGTGAGTAAGGTGTTTCCGCTGGCGGATGCTCCTGCTGCGCATACTTTGATGGAGAGTAGCGAGCATATCGGGAAGATTGTATTACAGGTGGTGAAAGATTGATATGTGTTCCCTGTTCATTCTCAGGAAACATAATTCGACACCTCGACTAACTTTTTAATATCCAGTACCTGGATCTTCCTGCCGGCGCTATGTATCAGCTGCTGTTCCTTAAATTCCCTGAGAAAGCGCACCACATTCTCCTTGGCGGTGCCTACAATATTGGCCAGGTCCGTCCGGGAAATGTTGATGGTAACCGGCTCCCCGGGCGCAGTATCGTCTTTATATTTTTCCCGTAATACGATCAGCGCTATGGCGAGCCGTTCCTTTACGGAGCGCTGGGCAAATACAGAGATGGTATTGCTAAGCACGGCAAACTCGTGGCTGAGGGCCTTTAACAGCCGCTGGGTCAGGATGGGGGATTGCTGCAAGGCCGCCAGGAAATCGGCCTTGGGTACAAACTTCAGCACGCAGTCCTCCAGCGCGGCGGCGGAATCCGGGTAACGGTCATCTCCCAAAATGGCATGATATCCGATAATTTCCCCCGTATTGGCTACATAAATTATTTGTTCCTTGCCGTCCTTATCCGCCTTATATTTCTTTATTTTCCCATGTTTAATAAAGTATATACCGGAAGGTACTCCGCCTTCGCGGAATATGATTTCACCCTGCTCAAACACTTGCTCCTGCTGGTTTGCACAGAGGAGTTCATACTCTTCTTCGGGTAAGTTCAGGAAGATGGACTGGGACCTGAAATTCCATTTGTCTATTGGGAAAATGCCAGTTAAGCTCATACGCACGATTATACCAAAACCTGAAAAATTGATTTTTATCAACGCAACAGGTTGAATGCAAAGTTAACTTTGCAGGATGGAATTATCAACAGGCTTTGGCTTGAGCGAGCGATTGGTGAAGCCTAACTGTTTTTTAAATGACGGTGCATTTGACTGGCTGTATCCTGAGCGTATTCAACGATTATCAAGGCGGCACTGGACGCCGGTAGGGGTAGCGAAGGCCTCGGCGCGCTTCCTCGCAAACGAGCCAGGAAAGCGGATTTTAGATATCGGTAGCGGCATAGGAAAATTCTGCCTGGTAGGCGGCCACTATAACCCGGACGCATTGTTTTTTGGCGTGGAACAGCGGGAAGAATTGTATAACCTGGCCATCGACGCCCGAAATATGACCGGAAAATTTAATGTAGATTTTATACACGGAAACTTTACTCATCTGGACATGGATGATTATGATAATTTCTACTTTTACAACGCTTTTTTCGAAAATCTCGATCACCAGGACAGAATAGATCATAAAATAGAATATTCACAGAGCTTATACGTCTACTATTGTAAGTATCTGTTTAAAGTGCTGGACGCCAAACCTTCGGGTACGCGACTGGTCACTTTCCACAGCATGGGGGATGAAGTGCCGCCTGCCTATCACCTGGTGGACTGCTCCATCGATACCCTGCTGAAGATGTACATTAAAAAATAATTTGATAAGCGATAAACAAAAGCATGATGAAAGCAGAAGGAAATATCCCGATGATAATGAGTCAACTTAAGAAAGGTGAAAGCTACGCCGAAGTAGAACAAATCATTCAGAATGCTGTCAGTGATCTGTCTGAATCAAACAAAGCTGCATCATTGGAGCAACTGCAAGCCGCACTGGACGAGGTTTCTCCACTGGACTGCACCACCGCTGAATGGAACGCCTGCCGCTATGCGCGCATGTACCTCAGCTCCCAGATGGCCGAAGCTGTCTGAATTTAATCGGATTATTTTTATTGAAAACTATGTGGAGAGGGCTTGTGGGCCCTCTCTTTGTTTTATATCGCAGATCAGCAAAGCTATGCAACCCGCCGCCCCCGCGCCATCCTGGCTACCCCAACATTCACCAGCGCCTAACTTTTCCTGAAATCCGTCGGACTCGAATGCGTGAACTCCTGGAAAGCATCCGAAAAACTACTCACCGAAGTGTATCCCACCTCATACGCAATCTCGCTAACCGGCTTTGCCGTTTTAAGAATCATCTCAATCGCCTTCACCATACGCAGCGTTTTCAAATACTGCAAAAAAGAAATCTGCAGGGAGCTTTGAAACAAACGCGACATCGACCTTTCACTGATATTAAACCGCTTGCTCACCCCCGCCAGGGTAAGCCGCTCCCCGATATTTTTTTCCATGTAACGGATAATCCCCAGCATCTGGTCATCGTTCGTCGTAGGAAGGATAATAGGCAAGGCCTTGTTGTTCAGCTCCGGCAGCAACTTCTTCATCGCTACCAGGAACTCAAAATTATCGTCATGACTCGTCACATGCCGCCCATCCCAGCGCTCTGAATAATTGATCATCTGTATCAGCAGCTCGCTGGCCGGGTATATGCCCAGCTGACTGTAAAAAGGATTGCTGTCGTCATCATGGGAATAAAAATACAGCGACCGCAACACCGTGGCCGAATGCCCGATGCGCAGGATGTGCGGCATCCCCTGCGGCACCCAGAAGTAATGCCGCGCCGGCACCACGTACGTGCGGTTGGCTATCGTAATATAGGCAATGCCCCCTTCCACGTAACTCAGCTGCCCCTTATTATGCGTATGCAGCGGTATCAGCTTTTCCGACTTCTCATGCATGACAAACACGGCATTGCGCTGCTTGTTGATTTCCGGTAATGATGCAATTAATCCCATAACCCTGCAAAGGTAAAATTTTAATTTGGCCGGAATGATGAAAAGATTGACGTTTTATCTGAAACGGCATATCGTAACGCGTGATAATTTTGCACCCGGATATTGATCACAGGTATCTATTATTATGAATCACAGACAAGGAATTATTGCCACAGGACTATTACTGGCAATTCATTCATCACACATTTACGCGCAGGCAACCACCGTAAATGATACCCTGAAAATTACGCTGCCACAAGCCTGGCAGAAAGCCGAAGCCTACAGCAGGGCCATAGCCATCCGGAAAAAAAGTACGGCCATTTCAGCCACTGAAATCGAGGATCTGAAAAGAGAACGTCTGCCCGAACTGGAAGTGATGGGCAGCGCAGAAAAGGCCACCAACATCCCCATCTACGGCGATGGCGTTTTCACGAAACCTACCAGCCAGCACGAAGTGATCCACACTTTATATAAGGTAGGCGCGGATATGTACTTCAACATCTACAACGGTAACAAGCTAAATCTGAAAATTCAGGCGGAAAAAGTCCTGCACCAGATGGCCGCCATCCGCGAGGAAGAAACCATTTCCGCCATCCGCTACGAAACCGCAGCGCACTACCTGGAACTGCAGCAGGCGCTGGTCTTCCGGGACCTGATCCAGCGTGATATTGCCGACCAGCAAAAGCAGCTGCAGGAAATCAAAACGTTCTATAAAAACGGCACCGTACTTAAAAGCGACGTGCTCCGCGTGGAACTGGACCTCTCCAAACGCCAGCTCACCCTCGTGAAAATCGAGAACGATATACAGGTGGCTACCCAAAAGCTGAACATCATCTTAGGAGAAGCAGATGAACGGCCCGTCCTGCCGGCGGCACTGGCAATGCCGGAAGCCGGCGTCGACTATACCCAATGCCTGCACGAAGCATTGGCCCATTCGTACCAATACCATCTCTCCGAAAACCAAACCCAACTCAGTAAACTCAACTTAAGGCAGGTGAAAGCCAACGTGCGGCCAAAGGCCGGCCTCTACGGGGATTTCTACTACGCCAATCCGCAGATATTTTTATACCCTTACAATCCAAGCTGGTACTCGCTCGGCATTGCAGGCGTAAAAGTATCTTTCCCCATTTCATCGTTATACCACAACACTACTAAAGTAAGCGCTGCGAAAATCGAGCTGGATAAGGAAGAAGAAGCGCATAAAGATACGGAAGATAAAGTGCGGCAACAGGTGAAGGAAGCCTTCCTTCGCTATAAGGAATCACTGGTACAGATCGACGTGGCACAAACCAATGTGGCACGCGCACAGGAAAACGCCCGCATTATCAAAAGCGCTTACTTTCACCAGGCCTCCCTCGTCACCGACTTGCTGGATGCGGACGTGCAGCTGCTGCAAACCCGCTTTGAACTGGCCGCCGCAAAAATTCTTGCCCAAAATAAATACTACTTACTCCGCCACATCACTGGCACGCTATAATTCAAAATGAAAAAGAAATACATTGTATCCGACAGGCTGATCACCAGGATCACAGGCTGGATGGCTGGGATCATCGTACTCGCTATGGCCGTTTGGGGCTTTCAGTCGCTCCGCTCTTACTACCTCTACGAACAAACGAACGACGCGCAGGTGCAGGAATACGTCAACCCCGTCATCTCCCGCGCCGGCGGCTTCATCGTAGCGGTGAAGTTCGAAGAAAACCAGCCCGTGAAAAAAGGAGATACCCTGCTCGTAATCGATAACCAGGAATACACCCTGGAAGTGGATCAAACGGAAGCGGCTATACGAAAAGCGGAAGCGCAGCTCCGGGTGCTGGACGCCAACATCGTTACCCTGCAAAAATCCGCCAGCGCCGCAGAAGCCCGCATCAGCGGCGCCAAAGCCAAAGTATGGAAGCAGGAGCTGGAATACAAACGCTACAAGGAAATGTACGACGATGAAGCAGCCACCCAACAGCAGCTGGAAGACGTGCAGGCAACCCTCGATATCAATAAAAGCGACTATAAAACGGCAGAAGAAAATTACGGCGCCGCCACCGCGCACATCCGGGATGTGTACGCGGAAAAAGCCGTGGTGCAGGCGGAAATAGCGCGACTGAAAGCCCTGCGCGACCGCCACAATCTCGACGTAGGCTATACCGTTATCCGCGCCGCCTACGACGGCCGCATGGGCCGCCGTACCGTAGAGGTAGGCCAGATGATCGACGCCGGCGAAACGCTGGCCTACATCGTCAACAACGAAACGGATAAATGGGTGGTGGCCAACTATAAGGAAACGCAGGTGGAAAAAATGCGTGTAGGCGACACCGTGGACATCATCGCGGACGCCTTCCCTGACCAGCGTTTCAAAGGCACCATCATCTCCCTGTCGCCCGCCACAGGTTCCAGCTTTTCCCTGCTGCCGCCGGACAACAGTACCGGCAACTACGTGAAGATTGTGCAGCGCGTACCCGTGCGCATCCGCGTGGATGGCAAGCGGGCGGACGTCGACCGGCTCAAGGTAGGCATGAACGTAAACGTGTACCTGCCTAAAAAACAACACCATGGATAAGGGCATGCCTATTCCCATATTCAAATCCTGGACGCCGGAATGGCTGATCAAAGTCATCCTCTTCCTCCTGATATTACCAGGCATCGTCATTTTCTTTTTGCCGATGGCCAATATCAACGCGGCGGCAGGCTACTACGGCAGCGAGCCGGCGGATATTCAATTTGCCGTAGCGTTGTTCTACGCCGGCTACGTGGGCTTTTACAGCCTGGAACGCCGCTTTTTCGCCTACCTGGCCGCAAAGGAATATTACGTCGTGTTCACCTTTTTACAGGTGGCTACCTGCATCTGCTGCTATCTCACAAACGAACTCTATATCTTTTTCCCGCTGCGGTTTTTACAAGGCATGCTGTTTGCCTGCACGGTCAACCTCTCGCTGTCCCTCATGTTTACCAGGCTGGTCAGCGAAAGAGCGCGGGAAGTAAGCTTTTCCGTATTCTTCGGATTCCTGCTCTGCGCCATGCCTTTCAACAACTTCGTCACGGCGGATATGATCGATGCTTTCAACTTCAACATCGTGTATAAAGCCACCGCCTTTGCATACATGCCGGGCCTGCTGCTGGTGTTGCTCACGATGAACAGCGTGCGGCTGAACGTGAAGTTCCCCCTCTATAACCTGGACTGGCAAAGCTTTGCGCTGTATGGCGCCGCC